>Ga0256405_10000247_pt1 | contig 183337 bp, 186 predicted proteins | sample RumenRJG_02DNA_FD_189096 | JGI IMG/M metagenome (GOLD analysis project Ga0256405, IMG submission 189096) | Bovine rumen microbial communities from Lethbridge, Alberta, Canada - RJG_02 | ecosystem: Host-associated > Mammals > Digestive system > Stomach > Rumen | place: Canada: Alberta... | reverse complement strand
TTCATTGCTAGTTTATTTAACCAATATGGTATTGTTAATGTTTTTTTAACTGATTTTTCAAAATGATTCTTTGCATATTCTTCTACATCTACACTCACATATGTTACAAAACATTCACCTATCTCTAATTCTGGAAAATTAGTTTTTGAATATTCTACTGGATCAATTGAAGATATATCAGATGGCTCAGGTAAAGGGTTTTTATCTTCCCATTCACTATAAACATATCCTGCCAAACAATCTATTGCCATGTTCATAGCATCCTTCAAATCATTACCCCATGTAGATAGATAATTTAAATCTGGAAATGTAACTGAATAACTTCCATCATCTTCTTTGTAGAAACAAGCTGGATATACTGTTACCATTTTTCTACCTCCCTTTTATTAATCATTGCCTGCTTATATATTTTTGCTTCTGTACCAGGTGGTAAATCTCCAGGATGAAAAGAAATTGTAACCTTACCTGGTTTATAGGGATGGACATATTGTCTATGAGAACCTCTTTGTTTCACAAGTCTCCATCCATCTTTTAAAATGATTCTTTCCATTTGTTTTGCTGTTTTAGGCATAGAATCATCTTGTAGTATAAGTATAAAACTTATACGTGTTAATGTAAATACGTACATTTATATACATAACTTTTTCCTCCTACTCATTATTCACCGCAAAATCTCATTTTCCTAAATAAAGATTCTATTTTTTTATAAAAAATATAAATAATAGTTATGTTACTATTAGTAACATAAATAATATTAATATTGATTAATACTGTTATTTCTTATAACATAGTTATTGAGGTGATCATATGAATAAAATTAAACAAGAAGTACTATCAAAAGTTATTAAAACCAGAAGAGAAAACTTAAATATGTCTCAGTTAGATTTATCTAAAAAGACAAAGATAAATCGTGCAATGATTTCTAAAATTGAAAATGGTAATTATATGCCTTCTCTTGAACAACTTCAGGATTTAATGGAAGTATTACAATTTGATTTTGAAGATATTAGAACTAAATTATATAAATCAGATAAGAAAGAAAAACTATTATCTAAAAATGTTGCAGTTGCGGGAACTGGTTATGTAGGTATGTCTATTGCTGTATTATTAGCTCAACATAATAAAGTTATAGCTGTAGATATCATTGAAGAAAAAGTTAAATTAATCAATAATAAGAAATCACCTATTCAAGATGATTATATTGAAGATTATTTAAAGAATAAGAAATTAGATTTAAAAGCTACTTTAGATGCAAAAATGGCATATAAGGATGCTGATTATGTAATTGTAGCTGCACCTACTAATTATGATCCTCAAAAGAATTATTTTGATACTTCAGCTGTTGAAACAGTAATTGATTTAGTAAGAAAATATAATTCTAAAGCATATATTGTAATTAAGTCTACTATTCCTGTAGGATTCTGTGAAAGAATTAGAAAAGAAAAGAAAGATAATCGTATATTATTCTCTCCTGAGTTTTTAAGAGAATCTAAAGCATTATATGATAATTTGTATCCTTCTAGAATTATTGTAGGATGTGATTTAAATAATAAAGAAAATGTAAAAGCTGCAAATGAGTTTTCTACTTTACTAAGACAAAGTGCTTTAAAACAAGATATTGAATGTTTAATAATGGGTCTAACTGAAGCTGAAGCTGTTAAGTTATTTGCGAATACTTATTTAGCTTTAAGAGTTTCTTATTTTAATGAATTAGATACATATGCAGAAACTAAAGGATTAGATACTAAATCTATTATTGATGGTGTTTGTTTAGATCCTAGAATTGGCACACATTATAATAATCCATCATTTGGTTATGGTGGCTATTGTTTGCCTAAAGATACTAAACAATTATTAGCTAACTTCTCAGATGTTCCAGAGAACCTAATAGAAGCTATTGTAGAATCAAATAGAACTAGAAAAGATTTTATTGCAGATAGAGTATTAGAAAAAGCAGGAGCATATGTAGGATCATCTACTTATGATAAGAAAAAGGAAAAGAAAACTATTATAGGTGTTTATCGTCTAACAATGAAATCTAATTCTGATAACTTTAGACAATCTTCAATTCAAGGAGTAATGAAGCGTATAAAAGCTAAAGGAGTAGATATTATTATCTATGAACCTACTTTAAAAGATGGTGATACTTTCTTTGGTTCTAAGGTTGTGAATAATTTAAGTAAATTTAAAAAACAGTCTCAAGCAATTATTGCGAATAGATATGACTCAAGCTTAGATGATGTAATAGATAAAGTATATACAAGAGATTTATATAGAAGAGATTAGTTCTCTTCTTTTTTTGTATTAATTGATACATTTTTTATTGACATCAAATTATTAAATATATATAATCAAATTGTGAATAAGAAAAATATAATTCCGTTAAATGAAAACGAAGTTTTAAGAGTACTTGAAATCATTAAAAATATTGAATACGTATTTAAATAAGGAAGAATAAATATGAACAAAACATTTTGCGAAAACTGTAGAAAAGTTAATGAATATTTTATTAAAGAAGAAAATCTAAGTGGATCTTTAAAAGGTAATATCTATTCTTATAAAGGTAAAAAAGCTTATTGTAAAAAATGTCATAAAGTTGTTTTTGTTCACGAAATTAATGATTATAATCTATATAAACTAAATGAAAGTTATCGCAAGAAAAACAATATTATTTCCTTAGATGATATAAAAGACATTCCTAAGAAATACAATATAGGTAAAAGGCCTCTTTCTATTGTTTTGGGATGGGGAGAACTAACATATTCACGTTTTATAGAAGCAGATACACCAACAAAAGAATACTCAGAAACATTAATCAAAATTAGAGATGATATTGATTATTTCGAAAAACTATTAGATAACTCTAAAGATAAAATATCTAAAATTGCATATGAAAAGTGTAAAAAAAGAATTAGAGAATTAAAAACACTTGAAGCAACAAAGCTTTCTGCTACAGCTGATTATATTACTGACAATTATGATGTTACTAATCTTGTATTAAATAAGTTGCTTTATTATATACAGGGGTTTTATTATGCCTTTTATGATGAATTTATTTTTGATGAAAACTGTAAGGCATGGCAATATGGTCCAGTATATGGAACACAATACTATAAGTATAAAGAGTTTAAAGATAATCCGATTAATATAGCATCATTTGAAAATGATTTGCTCAATGAAGAAGAGATTAATCTTATAAATAATGTAGTAAAATCTTTCTCATGTTATGGTGGTAATGTTCTTATTGAATTTACACATCATGAACAACCTTGGTCTATGACAAAAAACAACAAAATAATTAAAAAGGAATTACTAGGGTCTTTCTTTAAAGAAATAAAAAAAGATTACAAGATTAATAAACCCGAAGATATTCATAAATACTCTGAAAAAATGTTTAAGAAATATAAAGGTGCTTATAAATAGTTATAGGTTAATAATGTTTTAGTAGTGATTACTATATGGATTTAAAAATAAGATTGAAAAAGTAGATTATAAAACTTTTAAAGGTTTTCTTCTTTCTTATCTCTATGCATTAATTGCATTACTGCATCTTTAGGATCTACATTATTATTGACTATTTCATTGACCATGCTTATTATAGGCATTTCAACGTTGTATTTCTCTTTTAATTTAATAGCTGCAGGCAAGGCATTTAAGCCTTCTACTACCATCCCTACTTTTTCTATTGCATCTAAAACACTATATCCTTGGCCTATATACATACCACACCTATTGTTTCTTGAATGCAATGATGTACAAGTTACAATTAAATCTCCTATTCCAGCTAGACCTGAAAAGGTTTGCTTTTTAGCAGACATAGCTATACCTAATCTGCTTATCTCTACCATTCCTCTAGTAATGATTGCAGCTTTTGCATTATCACCAAAACCTAGGCCAGAAGATATACCTGCAGCTAAAGCTATGATGTTTTTTAAAGCACCACATAGTTCTACCCCTAAAACATCATCGTTAGTATAAACTCTCATATAATCATTCATAAAGACATCTTGAATGATTCTAGCAGTATTAATGTCTTCACACGCTGAAACAATAGTTGTAGGCATATCTAAAGCTACTTCTTCTGCATGAGTTGGTCCAGATAAAGCTACTACTCGAATATCTTTATTATCTAGTTCATCTAGTATTACTTTAGACATTGTATATAAAGTGTCAGCTTCTATACCCTTAGCTACATCTACTATTATTTGTTTATCAATATATGGTTTTCCCTTATTAACACATTGTCTTATATAGATTGATGGTACTGCAAAAACTATAATATCTTTTTCTATACATGCTTTAGATATATCATTAGTAAAAACAATAGAATCAGGTATAATCATACCTTTTAGATTCTTATGAGTTCTATTTTTATCTAATTGAGTAATTTCTTCTAAGTCATGGCCATACATTAATACTTCATGATTATTATTAGCTAATAATCTTCCTAATGCACATCCCCATGTACCAGAACCAATAATGCCTATTTTCATTGAAACCTCCTTATTTTACAATCCAATATCCATCTTTATCACTACCTTCTCTTTTTAAAAGATCATTTTTCTTAAGTCTATTAATTGATCTTAGTATGGTACTTTCAGATACCTTAAGAGAAGATGCTAATTCTAAATAAGTAATTTTAGAATTGCTAGAAATTAAAGCTAATATAGAAGTATCTGTTTTAGAAAGCTTATCATTATTTTGTAAAGGTCTATAAAATGTAAATCTAAATCCATATCCAGTATCAAGATAATCATATTCAATACCATATTTTTTACATTCTTTAAATGTTCTTTCAAAGCCTGAAGATATTTGTTCAATTGTTCCATCTTTATATAGAATATTAGATATTTTAACATTAAGAGGAATTGGTTCAATTCCTTTATTAGCAAAATCTTCTGGAGTAAATGGTTTTGGGAAAAAACCTGGTGAATAAATGCTTATGCGATTGCTATAAATATCAAATTCAAAGTCAGTTAAATTCTCATACTCTCCATGACTAAAAGCATTTACCAATATTTCTCTAATTGCAATTAAAGGTATTTCAGGTATTTCATTGTGTTGGGTTTTTCCTGTAACATCTATCTTCCAATTAATGTTGTTGACATAAAAGTCTTCACCCTTTTTAATGCATTCAAATATATTTCCATCATAATTATTCATTTCTAAGATTGTTGAACGCGTCTGTGAAGCAAATTTTGCTAATTTAAAACGCACAGGTTTATTTTTTGAAAACAATACTTCTCCAGCGTTGTTTAATGTGTTTTCATCATATAGTAAACCTAATTTTCCTAAAACAGTTTTAGCATCTGTATATTGAATTCTTATTCTTCTTTTTTCTTTTGCTCTTTCAACATATTTAACTAATGTTTCTTCATCAATATCATTAATTGTGCTTTTTGACTTTTTCTCTTCCCATTCACTAAAATCAGATCTTGAAGATAAGATATATTGTCTCAATATATCATTATCCATAATGTTATCTTGATCATGGTGGCGAAGATAATATCTTCCATATGCTGAATATGGGGTTTTATTTCCATTAAATTGTATTTCTATGAATGATAGACCATCTATTGTATTTTTTTGTTCTACTTGAAAAAATAATGTAGGTGCAATATTAGCTTTTATTTTAGAAGATATATCTTTTAATGTTTCTTTTCCTATTTGTTGTCCTACAATATCACCATTATCTTTAACACCAAAATATAAAGTACCTTTCCCATGTTTATTTAATATTGATGCAATTGATATAATACCTTCTTTAAGTTCAGAAGTTGATTTTTTAAACTCTATTTTTTCATTTTCTTTACCTATATTCATTCAACACCTCCATTTACACATTCACTAAAAATAAAATTACACCTTCATTATAATTTGAAGGTGTAAATTATGCAATGATTATATAGTGAATTAAAACTATTCTTTATTCTTAAACACAAATAGTTTAGATATAAAGTAGTTTAAGATTGCAGTAACTGGTATTAAAATAGCTTTAACTATTCTTAAATCAAACTTCAAATAATCCACAAATACTAATACTGATAATGTCTCTACTCCTAAAGTAAATACTCTTGCGGAAGCAAATTTTAATAGTTCATTTATAAAGCTATTATTAGTTCTATCAAAGTAAAAATATCTAAATAAAATAAATGATATAAATGTTGATAATAACCAAGCTAATACATTTGCTATTGTTCCAGAAATATGAAACGCATCAGCAAACACTATAGTGAATATATAGTTTGATACGGTTGATATAAAACCTAAAAAACAATAAATCCAGAAAGCTTTCTTCCACTCATAAAGTGGTTTTAAAATTCTGATAACAGGTAAAGACACAATCCAGTCAAAGATTGCAAACTGTGGCTTACTGTTTTCATTTTCCACTACCTTATTCTCTTCCATTACATTAATTCCTTTATCTTTTTAGCTAATCCATCCACAACACTTAAAGGTGTTGAACATAGTCCTAATCTAATTCCTTTATTAACTTTAATTGTATAGATATGATTATCAATTAGTTTTTGATGTATTTGATCACGATAATCATTGTCTTTCATTTTTAAAGTTATAAAGAAACCATCATTAAACCTATAATATTCTAACCCACAAGTGTCTGCTTGTTCAACAAAAAGATTTACTCTTTCTTTAAGCATTGCTTTAGCTTCATTTAATTCTTTGAAATATTCTTCAGAATTATTTAATAAAGTATTTGCGATTGTAATCATTCCTGAATTATTTAAATTAGACCAGGTAGATCTTGCAAGTCTTGAACATAGATTTATATAGTGATCAATAAAACTTGAATCATTATTAATAGCTATTAAAGCACCTAATCTTTGACCATAATAAGAAAAAGCTTTAGATGCAGAAGCAGCTATTAAGACTAATAAATCATCTGATATATTATTAAATAATTCTAAGAATCTCTTTGGGTCATCATTTGCATAATCAATATATGCAATATCACATAATAATACTACTTCTTTATTAAGACTATTTAATTTGTCTATTATTTGTTTCCATTCATCATATGTATAAGAATGTCCTAAAGGATTTTCACATGGACTATTAATTATTAAAAATACTTTATTATCTACTGAATCAATCTTATTAAATAAATCATTTAAATCATATACATCATATGTAATAGTATTTAAATTAAATTCATCAGCCATTACTCTATAATTGCCCCAAGATATTTCAGGATAGATAATAGTGTCATTATCATCTAGACATGTCTTTATCGCAGTATAGATTGCGCCTGTTCCTCCAGGAGTAGCTATAGCTCCATGATTGTTTTTAACTTTATCTTCTAAAACAAAATCACTAATAGCTTCTATATACTCTTTGTTTCCTGAAGGAGATTGAGCATATGATGCTTTTTGAGTTGGTGTTGTTTTACCTTCTAAACTATAAACTGAATTGAAAGTAAGTAATTTACCTTCTTCAGAGTATAGACATCCAGCAGTTGCATTAATACCATCAGGATCTTTTTTTGCTGCATTCACAACCGTAAAAATAGAATCAATGTATGGTTTAGTATTTTCGTTTTTCTTTACAAATTTCATAGTTCTCTCCTATTTATATAATTTCTTTAAATCATTAGTTCTTTTATTCTTTTTAAGTTCATCATAGACTTGTTTTAGTTGTTGTTCATAACGATTAGAATTAAAAGATTCAAATAGATCTAGATTTGATAGTTCATCTGGTAAATATTGTATTAAATGGAAACAATCATATCGATCATAGTTGTATTGTTCATCTTTATTTAAACCAACTGGAGTTAGTTTAAGATATTTAGGCATATCATATGCTTTTGTATCTACTATGGCTTGAGCCTTGTGAATTGCATCCACTCCCGTTCTAGATTTAGGTGATAAACACAAATCGATGATTTGTACACCCAAAGGTATTATTGCTTCAGGAAAACCTACTTCTTCTGCAGACTTGCATGCGTTTATTGTTCTAGCAGCTAAACTAGGATTAGCTAAACCTATATCTTCATAAGCAATTACTAATAATCTTCTACAGATAGAAGCTACATCACCAGATTGAGCAAGTAAAGATAAATAGTATAATGCGGCATTTGGATCAGATCCTCTTATAGATTTTTGTAGTCCTGATAATAAATCATAATGACCGTCTTCAGAGCCAAACGATCTATTATTCACATTCTTACAATTTTCTTTTACAGTTTTCGCATCTATGTTTTTATCTTTAGAGATTATTGCAGAGATTTCTAAGATATTTAATGCCCATCTAATATCACCATTTACTGTGTCACATATTAAATCTAAAGCATCATCATCTATTGTATATTCATTATTTAATCCTTCAGGATTCTTTAATGCATTATTAATACCTCTTTTAATATCTTCATTATTTAAAGGTTTAAATTCAAAAAGATGACATCTAGATCTAATTGCTGGATTAATAGAATGATATGGATTAGCTGTAGTAGCACCAATTAGAATAATTGAACCATCTTCTACATGTGGTAATAACAGATCTTGTTTATCTTTGTTTAAGCGGTGTACCTCATCACATATCAGAATTAATTGTCCAGATAATTTAGCTTCGCTAAAAATCATATCTAAATCTTTTTTATTACCTGTGACAGCATTAAACTTACGATATGGTTTTTTTAATTCATTAGCTATCACTCTAGCAAGTGTTGTCTTACCAGTACCAGGAGGACCATAAAAAATAGAAGAAAAGATTGTATTATTATCAATACATTTTCTAATTACACCTTCTTTACCTACTAAATGTTCTTGACCTAAAATATCATCTAGTGTTTCAGGTCTTAGTCTAAATGCTAGAGGTTGTTTCATTTTCTCTCCTAATATAATCTATAGCATCCATTAAACTATCTAAGTTTACTTCTGCATATTCTTTATCTTGTTTACTAATATAAGCTAAATCTTCAACAATCACTAATCGACAATTACCATTAGCTGCAGCTAAAGAACCATTATGTCCATCTTCAAATACTAAAGCATCTTGAATATCAATATTGAAGTGTTTGATTGCTTTTAAAAATATTTCTGGATCTGGTTTGCCTTTTTCAACCATATCTCCTGTCACAATATAATCAAAATAATCATAAATACCACAGTTTTTTAAACATTTTAATGCAGTATCTTTTAAAGTAGAAGTTGCGATAGCCATTTTAATATTGTTTTGTCTACAATAATTAAGCATTTCAATAGCTCCAGGTCTTAAAGGAATAGTTTCATAATCAACTATTTCATCTATTCTTTTAAATAATAAATTCATATATTCTTCTATTGGGAAATCTTTTCCCGCATGTTCAACAATCCTATCAGGATATACATCCCATGATCCTCCCATTAAGGATTTAAAAAACTCTTCAGATAATGGAAAACCAAGCTTTTTTGATATTTCTAATTCAGTATTTAAGTATAGATATCTTTCACTATCTAGTAATAAGCCATCCATATCAAATACACATAATTTAACCATACACAATATATTATAATATAGATGGAGGAGTTTTCTTATGGACATTAATGAATTAAAAAATCATGCGCTCAATGTGAGAAGAAATATTGTGCAAATGGTTTATGATGCTCAATCTGGACATCCAGGTGGATCTTTGGGTTGTGCCGACATTCTTACTTACTTATATTTAGTAGAGATGAATGTAAACAAGGATAATGTTTCTTCAACTAATAGAGATCGTTTTGTATTATCTAAGGGACATTGTTCGCCTGCTTTGTATGCAGCTTTACATGAAGCAGGATTATTAAATGAAGATTTAAAAACATTTAGACAAATCAATTCTAAACTACAAGGACATCCTAATATGAATTATGTAGATGGTGTTGATATGTCTACAGGTTCTCTAGGACAAGGTATATCTACTGCAGTAGGTATGGCTATCGCTAACAAGTTAGATAATAGTGATAATCGTGTTTATACTTTGGTTGGTGATGGTGAATCTGAAGAAGGTTTAGTTTGGGAAGCTTTAATGGCTGCAAGTCATTATAAACTAGATAATCTATGTGTTATTTTTGATGTTAATCATCTACAAATTGATGGTGATGTACAAGATGTTATTGGACCATTACCTTTATTAGATAAGGCTAAAGCATTTGGATGTAATGCTATTGAATGTGATGGTCATGATTTTGAATCAATTAAAAATGCCTTCGAAAGTGCTAAAAATTGTAAGGGTGTACCTACAGTTATAGTAGCTAATACTATTAAAGGTAAAGGTGTATCATTTATGGAAAACAATTATGCATGGCATGGTTCTGCTCCTAATGAAGAACAATATAACACTGCTATGCAAGATTTAAAGGAGGTTAGATAAGATGGCTCAAGAGACAAGAAATGCTTATGGTGAAAAACTAGCTGAGTTAATTAGCGAAAATAAAAATATTGTAGTATTAGATGCTGACCTTACTAAATCTACTAAAACAGCAGAAGCTAAAAAAGTTTGCCCAGAAAGACACTTTAATGCAGGTATTGCTGAAGCTAACATGATGGGTATGGCTGCAGGACTTGCTGCAAGTGGCAAAACAGTATTTGCTTCATCATTTGCTGTATTTGCAACAGGTAGAGCATTTGAAATAATTAGAAACTCTATATGTTATCCACATTTAAATGTTAAGGTGTGTGCAACTCATGCAGGTCTATCAGTTGGTGAAGATGGTGCATCTCATCAATCTATTGAAGATGTAGCTATTATGAGAAGCCTTCCTCATATGCAAGTATTTGTACCATGTGATCAATATGAAACTAAGGCTGTAATTGAACATGTATCTAAAATAGATGGTCCATGTTATGTAAGACTAGGCAGAGGAAAAGTTGAAGATGTATATACTGAAGATAGCAAATTTGATTTTAATAAAGTTGATGTATTAAGAAAAGGTAATTCTGGTGTTGTATTATTCGCAATGGGTCTAATGGTTCAAGAAGCTTTAAAAGCTAGCGAAGAGTTAGATGCAACTGTAGTTAATGTATCAGCTTTAAAACCTGCAGATGAAAATGGTATTCTTGAACTATTAAAAACACATTCAAGAGCTTACACATGTGAGGAACATTCTATAATTGGTGGTCTATATTCTTTAATAGCTGAAATTAAAGCTAAATCTGATGTAACTACTACAGTTTGTCCAATTGGTGTTAATGATACATTTGGTGAATCTGGTAAAGCTAAAGATGTATTAGAGAAATATGGTTTAACTGCAAATCATATTATTGAAGTAGTAAATGGATAGTCACAAAATAATAAATTATATTAAGTTAATACTTACATTTATTTCTATCTATTTAGCCTACTACCAATATAATCACAACAATATTAACTATGTAGTATACTGGGTTATTGTTTCTATTTACTGGTTCTTGAATTTTATAACGGCGATTTAAATAAACATGGGGTTAATCGCAAAAAGACAATGAAGACCACTTCAAATAGCGGTCTTTTTCTTTGGAAAGATTCTTTTAACAGTATTGGGTAGTTTCTCTACAGAATATGTTTCATGATAGTTTTCACAATACATAGCTCTGTTTCTGAATCTTTCAAAATTAGAATATCCATTAGCTAAATTAAGCATCTTCTTTACATAAGAATTCTTACCTTCAATCTTTCCATTAGATAGTCTAACTACTTCATTATTGTGTTTAGTATAAGGAATAAATGAATTGACTATCTCTACTTTCCAGTTATTAAGTGTTGAAGCTATATTAATAAGGTATTCATTATTTGAAAGAAAACATTCATCAATGAATTTATTAATATAAGCTAAAGCTTCGTCTTTTGAATATTCATACCAATACTTATTGAAATAATAGTATCTTTTAATCTCTTGGTAGGTTTTGGTTAGTTCAGAATCAATCTTTAAGATCATATTAAGATAATCTATGTCGTTTACTGGAAGATGAAAGTGTTTAGAATAATGATACCCTTCATTTAATTCTTCTTTATATAAAACATAGTTTTTGTGTTTCAAAAGAAAGTATTCATTAGATTTTTTATTATTTTCATACTTTCTAGTTAATTTCTTTCTAAGTCTTTCAAGTTCATCATTCATCATCTTTATTACATGAAATGAATCAATACATATAATAACGTTTCTAAAACGCCTTAAAATAACGTCTTTATAGATATCGTTCATATCCATAGTTACATATTTAACTCTATCTGTTTCTACTTGTGGTATATACTTAAAGTAATCTAAGAGTCTAACTTTCTTTCTTGATTTTAGGATATCTAATATTTCGCCATTTAGACCTATAATCATGAAAGCATATTTATTCTTAGAACGCCTAGAGAAGTAGAATTCATCAATACTGATTACTTCTCTTAGGCTTTTTCTTTTAATTTGAACATGGCAATCAAATATCTCTATTACTTTAGTAACGCTTATATTAAATCTTTGTGCTACTTCTAGAAAGGTATGATTATATCTTTTTAGTTCTTTAAGAATTAGTTTTACGACATTATCAGATAAGTTTTTTTCATCTTTTATAAAAGGATTTTCTTCATAAAACGTCTTAGCACACTCACACCTTAATCTTCTAGCTGAATAATGAATAATTTTCTTTTCATCATGAACAATCTTTTTAGGAATTAAATCTTTACATTTTTTGGTGTATTTACCACAACTTGGACATCTTCCACCATTATTTTTTAAGGTTACATAATAATGAGATTCACCATTATCTTTTCTTACTAGCTTAAACTTCTTAACATCTTTTTCATATACTCCTGTATCAGGAATAATTTCTATTTCCATATAAATAACTTCCTCCTGATACAACTATATAAAAAGATCTACATCATAGTAGATCTAAAAACCCCATACTTATTTAAAGGCGTATATCAACCCCATGAATATTTAAATAATCTTTATAATTAGTGTTAATGAAAGAAGTAAGAAGTGAATCAATTTGATTCACTTTTTTGTATCTATACAATTAGTCTTGAAGAATATACTTTATTCCTTTAGCCATTCTCAATAATGGTTCTTTAAAATGATTACCTTCATTTTCTTCATAATATACATTTAAGTTATTACTTAAATAATCTTGTATTTTTAAAGTATTATCCTTTACTTTACACATTAATTCATGTTTAGTATTACTTTCTAAATTACCTAATGAAAGATATACTTTATCAACATTATCACTAATTGTATTATTGTATACATATTCTAAAAAATTAGGATACCATAAAGATCCTGAAGCACTAACAACTCTTTTAAAGACATCAGTATTATATGCACTATACAATGCAAACAATCCTGCAAGAGAATATCCTGCAATAACATAGTAATCTATTGAAATATTAAAATGTGTATTTATATATTCTTTTATTTCAGGGATAGTATTATTTACTAATTGTTTTAAATACTCATCTGCTTTACCTAGATAAGGCATATCATTTTTATATAGAGGATCCATATACCATGGAGACATTTGATCATTCCAATTTATATCATAGATCTCAGCTAAGATAAAATCTTCACATTTTAAATCTAAACAATTTTTAATTAATTCCTTAGATTCATTTTGAAAAGAATTAACTATTACAACCGGTAGTTTTGTTTTGTTTGTATTTGTTTGTTTAACTAAATGGCAAACGAATAAAATCTTTATCATTTCTTACTACCTCTTCTGAAACCAGAGATATCTATCACATTGATTTTCATAACCACCATTCTGGAGTTAATTCTCCAAGTGTCATCACTTTTTCATTTTCATAATCAAGCATAATCTCTATGTCATGATATTTTCCCGGCATTAACTGTGTCATGAATTCTCTACATGCACCACACGGAACACCAGTACTTCCATCCGGCATGACTGCTAATACGCGTCTGATTTCGTTTTCGCCATTTGTTATCATATTAAACATTGCGTTTCTTTCTGCACATATACCAAGTGTACAGGATGTATCAACACATACTCCTGTATAAATCTTTCCGCTTACAGATTCAACAGCAGCGGCCACTCCTCCCGCATAAACTCTTTCAGAAATATCTCTAGGATTCTGTACAGTTTTAGCTGCTTCGTATAACTCTTTCCATATTTGTTCCACTTTACTATTCTCCAAACTTTTATAAATCCAGGCTGTTCTTATCAAGTAGGAAATCAAAAATACTCATTGTCACATATCCATCATTGTCTCTTTGAACATTTACTACATCGCGAACTATAAATATTTTCTTGAATGAATCATGGATGTTTTTAAACGATGCTTTTTCCTGTTCCCTTTTTTCATCTATGCTCATCTGGAAAGCTGATTGTATATAGACCCTTTTGCTGCCTTGATTTGCTACAAAATCAACTTCCAATTGTTTATTCTCTTGTACACCATTTTTCATAGCTCTACTTTTCACCATACCAACATCTACATTGAACCCTCTTAAACGTAGCTCATTATAGATTACATTTTCCATAATATGATTTTCTTCTGTCTGCCTAAATCCAATTCTTGCATTTCTAAGTCCAACATCTTCGAAATAATACTTTAAAGGTGTTCCAATATATTTTCTTCCTTTCACATCATATCTTTGTGCTTTACTAATCAAAAAAGCTTCTTCCATATACTCAATGTACTGTCTGATTGTGTTATCACTGATATTAGAATTTAACTCACTTTTAAAGGTTTTTTGGATCTTTAGAGGATTTGTTAGCGAGGAAACAGATGAAGCTAGCACGTTCAGTAAGTCTTCCAACTCTTGTGTTTTTTCCACGCCGTTTCTCTCTATGATATCAATCAAATAAGTTTCAGCAAAAAGATTCTCAAGATAGGCTATTTTTTCTTTATCTGTTTTTAAAGACATTACATAAGGTAGTCCGCCATATGTGTAATAATCAGCCCATCCTTGGTAAACATCTCCATCGTATGCGCTCATGTATTCTTTAAAAGACAAAGGAAAGACATGAATTTCATCTCCTCTACCCCTAAATTCTGTGATAATATCTTTCGATAAAAACTTAGAATTGCTTCCTGTTACATAAACATCAAGGTTATCAAAATGGAGAAATGTGTTAAGTACATCTTCAAAGTCTGATAGTTTTTGCACCTCGTCAATGAAAAGAAAATATTGTTTCTTACTTTTATCTGTTATCCCCTTTATATATTTGATGATTGCATCTGGATCTCTGAGTTCCTTGTTCAAACGACTTTCTAGATCAATTTCAATAATATGTTTATCATCAATCCCATTTCGTATTAATTCATCTTTAAACAACTTAAATAGCAAATATGACTTGCCGGCGCGTCTTAACCCGGTAATTACTTTTATTAACCCATTACCTCTTTTACTGCTTAGTAATTGAATATATTCATCTCTTTTAATTATCATGTATACCTCTTTGAGAATTTTGGACTAATTTGTTCTCTTTTCGCAATTTAAATATATCATATCTAATTGAGAATTTCAAACTATTTAGTCCATTTTTCTCAATAAAAAAGCATACCATATCTATTCCCACAATTTAAATTATTTTTATTTTTTGGGAATACATTATCTAATTAAGTACATCAGACCGCTTTGCTTCTTCCCTACTTCATGAACGTGTGGTAGTTTGCTTTGGCTATTACCTGTATTTAAAATCATATAATCACTTGTTTCTTGATTGATTTAATTCTTTTAAAGTTTCACCAATATCGTTATTTATTAATATTGATCTTTCTTTAATTTCTTCTGGGGAATATGTATCACCATAATTAATACACGCATAAGTTGCATCTGGATTCTTGGCCGTCATTTGCCAAAATGGATATTTGATAATAACTGGCGTGTTATATCCAACACCAAGTTCTAATAATAAAATTTCCCCTTTTCTTGTCCTCAAAAAGTTTTGATAACGTTCTGCCGCTTCATGCCAACCGTCATCTTCAACAAAACTATCATCCGCTCTAAGATTCATAACCATTGGTTCACCACAAATTGGGCAAACAGGAATTAGAGCAGATGGTATTTCCATTTTTAATATTGCATCTTCAGGTATGAAAAGAGTTCCATCCTCTGTAAATGAAAAACCTTGTGCAAGAAGCATTTTCCTTATGACTTCTTCATTGTCATAAGTCTTTTTATGACAAGGTTTACTACATTGCCATAGACCATAATCCCCTTGCGTATAGAATAATCTTTTCTTATCAAATCCTGCTTTCTGGAAACAGTGATCTACATTAGTAGTAAGAACAAAATAATCTTTGTCTTTTACAAGTTCAAATAACTCTTCATAAACAGGTTTTGGCGGATTCATATATCTATTGATATAGATATATCTGCTCCAGTATGCCCAATACATCTCTGGCGGAAGTTGCATCACCATAAAGCCTCCCGAATACATATCCGGGATATTATACTTAGCAACAAAATCTCCAAAATATTTTTGTAGTCTTTCTCCAGTATAGATAAAGCCTGCTGAAGTAGATAATCCTGCACCAGCTCCAATCACAATTGCATCCGATTTAGCAATTGCTTCCTTTAACTTTTTGATTTTATCCAAGTAGCTTTCTGTAGATGTCATAGTCTTTATCTTTGAAAACATTGAAAATCACCTCAATTATTGAATTTGTTTCTTCTTTATATTTTTTAATTGTTTCTATCGCAAGTTCTGCCGCTCTTTCATTAGGGAAGTGAAATTCCCCAGTTGAGATACAGCAAAATGCAATCGAGGTTAGATGATATTCATCCGCAAGTTCTAAGCATGATCGATAGCAAGATACCAATAGATTCTCTTCACGCTTTGTAAGTTTTCCATAAACAATTGGTCCGACTGTATGGATGATGTATTTACATGGGAGATTATATGCAGGTGTTATCTTGGCTTTCCCAGTTTCCTCTTCATGTCCTTGTGCCTTCATGATTTCTGCACATTTATATCTTAACTGGATTCCAGAAAATGTATGAATCGCATTATCAATACATTTATGATTAGGAATATAACATCCTGTCATACCTGAATTCGCTGCATTCACAATTGCATCACATCTTAAAGTCGTGATATCTCCTTGCCATAAATAAATTCCAGATTGTACTTGTACTAATTCATTGATATCTGTAATTCCTTTTTGGCACAATTCTTCTTTGAGATACGTATCCTGTACTTCTATAAAAGAATGGTCTGCTAAGGCTGGCATTCTTATATTCAAAAGACCTCTAAGTAGTTGCTTTTGTTCATCAGCACTTTTTGGAATTGCCATATCCCTATACTCATGATTTTCATTAATTAAATATTTGATTAAATAACTTCTTCTTTCTTCTTGATTCATACTTAGGTACTTTCTATTAATTAATTTATAGATGCTATTTCCAAAAAAGATAGCGCTATTAAGTGAAGATTCACATAATAGCACTACTTCTTTATTTCTTATTAATTTCTTTTTCTAAATCTGATTGTTAGAAAGAATTTCGCTTGGCTTTCCATAAAACATGATCGCTTCGTTTAAATATCGTGCGACCTGCTGCCCACCAATAGATATTTCGATTTCTATATCCAGGCATTCCCGCGTGATTTCATCCAAAAGAACAAAGATTCGAAATCTCGCTCCTGAGCGCGTTGTGTCGCTTACAAAATCCATTGACCATCTGCCATTCGGCTTCAGCACGTTAGCTCGATCCGGAATTCCGCGTTTTTCATACTTGCTTTGAACCGTTCGGTTCTAATTCCTTAAGGCTAACCGCTTTGATCTCAGGGTCTTCATAAGTGTTATAGTAATATGTCTGAGTCGCAGATGAAAAGACACTTGTGTAGATGGTTTTCTCGTATTCTCCATCCTCCATTCTGGCTGCACCTTCTATCATTGCCACTCCGGAAAGTGTGTGAAAGAGCCTTGAGACGTTTTCCTCTTCTGTGGACTTTGTCGGATAGTGAGTGTTTAAATATGCAGCGCGGACGAATCTGGATGTGGAATAATAATCACCCGGAAGCCCTCTCATCATCGCACCTGAACCAAAGGGCTTCATCTCAGCCTCTCGCCAGGTCACGTTCTCAGGCATTTCACTCTCGAGATTCATATAATTGCGAAGGTTCTCCCTGTGCCATGCGAACCCGGGTTGATTGGTAAGTACATCAACATCATTATGAAATATTTCCAACCCATTAGCGGTATACTCTACAACGATACTGCGCTTGGAATCTCCAATCAGCCAATGCAGCATGGATACCGGATACTTGTCGTTGATGGGCTTTGCAACAATTGCCACATCCGCCAGGGCCTGTTCCACTTCATCTACACTTCCAAATTTCATTGCAATCCACAACGGGAACTCATATGCGGCTATATTAACCTTACCCTCTACGGCTTCATTCTCATAATCCGCATAGCCCGGGAAATTGAGCCCTGCAATTGCGAGCCCGGCTTCATTACCGCAATCAAAATACAGCGGAACTCCCTTTTCAACTATGCCCATACCGATAAGTGCATATTCGCTCAGTATCTGTCCCATAAATGCATAGTCAAGCGAGTACCCTCTCGGTGTTGTTATAACCTCCTGTCCGTACCCAACGGACCAATCAAGGTTTCTTCCAAAAAACATATTGCCGTTGTTGTCGCTAAATCTAATACTTGTGCACATAGACTCCCCCCTTTTTTCTACGTATCAAGATTACAATTTTATTATAGCAAACGTCCCTATATTAAGAAGCGAGTGACTTGTTCTTTCAGGAAAACTTGCATTTAATAATTCTTTAATTCTTAATGCGTTTTCTGTAGTGTTTTCAATAGATTGATTACAAGATACACTACATACTGCAACTAAATCAATATCTGGATTTAAGTATACCAGCATTATCGCACATGCATCATCTGAACCAGTATCTACATCTAATATATCTAAATCAATACCATCATCTGTGTTATGATAATTATATAAACAAGTGTTTATATAACTAAAGATTATGACAGATAAAGAAAAACAAGTATTAGAAATTATTAAGAATAATCCTACAATTGATCAAGCTCAAATAGGAAAACTTTTAAATATTTCTAGAGGCACTGTAGCTGTGCATGTTTCATCACTTATTAAAAAAGGTTATTTATTAGGAAAGGGTTATCTTTTAAATAATGATGATTATGTTTTAGCTATAGGTGCATGTAATGTAGATATTTATGGTAAATCTAAAATTAAAATTAAAACACATTATGATCATCCAGCTCTAATTAATAGTTCAATCGGAGGAGTTTCTAGAAATATTATCTGCAACTATGCATTACTTTCTGGAAATGGAAAACTAATAACCGCATATAGTGATGATACATATGGAAAGATGATGATTGATGATTGTATAAAAAACAATATCGATATAAATGATAGTTTATTCATTCCTAATAAATCATCTGGTGTTTTTATGCAGGTCATGGATGAAAACAATGATATGTATTTAGCGCTTTGTGATATGTCGTTATTAGAAAATTTAAATGAAAAGTTTATTAGAGAAAAAAGAAATGTCATTGAGAATGCAAGAATTGTCATATTAGATCCATCATTAAATGATGAAACAATAAAAGAAATTATAAAAATATGTAAAGATAAAACACCTATTTATGTTGATCCGATATCAGATAATTATGCATTAAAGATAAAACCATATATTTCTAATTTTGAATTGATTAAACCTAATAAAACAGAATTAGAAAGTTTATCAGGTATGAAAATTAATAACGATGATGATATAATTCAGGCTGGTAAATCATTAATATCAAAAGGATTAAAAAAATTAGTAGTATCTTTATCTAAAAAAGGTATTATATATATGGATGATACTAATGTCGTCTTTAGAAAACTAAAAGAAGAAAAACATGTTATAAATGCTTCTGGTGCTGGTGATGCTTTAATGGCAGGAATAATCTATGGCTTTATGAATGAATTCGAATTAAACAAAACATTAGATTATGGATTAGCTTGTGGTATAGCAGCTATAAGAAGTGAAAATACGATAAATAAAGAAATGTCGATAGAACTAATTGAAGAAATATTAAAGGAGAACAAAAGAAAATGACCTATCAAGATTACTTATCAATTACCCCTGAAATTAAACAAGCTTTAGATGAAGGAAAACCTGTAGTAGCTTTAGAATCAACAATTTTATCTCATGGTATGCCTTATCCTGAAAACTTAGAGTTTGCACATAAGGTAGAAGAGATTATTAGAGGTGAAGGAGCTATTCCTGCAACAACCGCAATAATCAATGGACAATTAAAAGTTGGTTTAAATGCCCAAGAATTAGAACTGATGTGTAAAGGTGAAAATATTGCCAAGGCATCTAGAAGAGATGTAGCTGTATATCTAGCAACAAATCAAGTTGCTGCTACTACTGTCGCTACAACGATGATGATTGCTGATATGGCTGGTATTAGAGTATTTGCTACTGGTGGTATTGGTGGTGTACACAGATACGCTCAAGAAACAATGGATATTTCTGCAGATCTACAAGAACTTGCAAATACTAATGTATGTGTTGTTTCTGCTGGTTGTAAATCAATATTAGATATTGGTTTAACTTTAGAATATCTTGAAACATTTGGCGTACCAGTATTAGGATTTAATACAGATAAGTTCCCTGCTTTCTATTGTGATGATTCAGGATTCAATGTTGATTATAATGCTAAAGATGCTAAGCAAGTAGCAAAGATTATGAAAACAAAATGGGATCTAGGTTTAAAAGGTGGATTTATTGTAGGTAACCCTATTCCAAAAGAATATTCTATGGATAAAGATTATATTAATGGTGCTATAGATAAAGCTGTACAAATGGCAAAAGAAAAAGGAATACATGGCAAAGCTACTACTCCTTTCTTACTTGCAACAATTAAAGATTTAACAGGTGGTGATTCTCTAGCAAGCAATCTACAACTAGCTTACAATAATGCTAAAGTTGCATCACAGATTGCAATTGAATATTCTAAATTATAATATCAAGGAGTTATAAACTCCTTGATTTTTTTATATCCATTTTTGCTTTTTGTGATTCCATACCATGTTTTTATTTTCATTAGTCATTCCAACAACATATTTATTTACCATTTCATATACTTCATCAAAATCTGGTTTATTTATAACTCCCTTCAGCAATTCGTATGCATGTCTTAAATCATCTTTTTTGTTAATAAAAGCGTCAAAACTTCCAAATTCTCTATTTTTATTTTTTGCTAATCTAAGAATTTTTTCTTTTGTTATATTTTTTGTTAATAGAATTGTATAAATATCAACAAGATCTTTTATTCTTCTAAAAATCTTTTCTGTTGATAGTACTAAAGTTTTATCACATATTATATTTTCTAATGAATACCCAGTAAACTCTGCTTGAGCATAATAATATTTGTTAGAAGAAATAACTTTAGATATACTCAAATCCATTTTTGTAAAAAATTTATTGTTTCTATAAATATTAAAACCTGCCGAACGCAAACCAACAATATATTCTCTAGTAGTTTCAAAAACTATTTCTTCTTTTGCCATCAGCATTATACTATTAAACAGATTTTCAATCTCTTTAGTACTTGGCGGATCTCCTATCCAGTCACAGTCTATATCGTATGTTAATCTATCAATGGAAGAATTATCTCTAGCAGCTTTTAAAACTAATGCACCTTTGAAGACTAGAGGTAATTTTGAATTGCTTAATAGTTCCATTATTCTATATGCAATATCTTCAAAACTTTCCATATCTAATCCTCATCATAATAATGCTTTGCTTCATTTGCATAGTATTCAAATTGACTTTCGTTGACTTTATCAATTTTTAGTCCATCATATGATTCATTATTATTAAAATAATAATTTGCTAATGATTCATATATTGTCTGAGCATTGCTTTCTTCATCTTGTAAGAGATCATTTATAGTTTGGTTTGTGCTAGTAACTAAAAGTCCATCTATCTTCTCATATTCTATACATGCAAAATTATTTACTTTTTTTACAACAAATGGTTTTGGTAGGTCACTAGAACTATATACATATATTTTTTCATCAAGATTCTGATTGCTTAAATGCAAATAATCAGATGCGCTCTCTTTGGCAAGGACAACATTTTTTCTATTACCTATCATTGTTTTGTAATATTCATCTTTATTTGTAAAATCATTTATAGATTGCGACAAAGGTTCAAAAGATACATTTAATAAATCTTCTATGCTGCAATCTAAAGCTTTTGAAATGGCTAATAATGTCTTTCCAGAACAATTTTCGATTTTGTGTTTTCCAGAAACTATTTTTTTTACAGTGCTCAAAGGCATACCACTCTTTTTAGAAAGAGTGTATTGATTAAGTTTCTTATTATTTAATAAATCCTGAATATTCATACACTTACATTATAGGGTATTTTAAGACCCTATGCAAGTTTTAATATCTTATTGACTCTAAACCTGTATACTTATTTCCTAAATAATTAGCCCATTTTTCAGTATAGAAAGAACTATATTTATATATCCCTTTTTGTCTACTTTTGATTAACTTTTTATTGTGAGCCCATAGAAAAGAAGGAATGCCTACCACAAATAAATATAACGGTCCTAATATACACGATTGAATAGTATGTCCATATTCATGAACGACTATAGGTGTTAAATAATCATCATTTCTATCTTCTAAAAATATAAACATTCCGATACCTGCAGATTCTTTAAGACTCCAAGATAAAACTTTTGCACCAAAGAAGTTACCTTTTTTTCTTCTAGGATTTTTAATTAATAAAAATCCATAAATTAAAAAACCTAAGATATTTTGAATAATACCCCAGGTTAATTGTAAGAAATAGTATAAATATATATTAAATCTTCTATTCATTTTTAAATTGACTAGGATGTTTCACAAAGAAGTCTTCTTTTTCTTTAAGTTGTTTTAATTGATGATTTTGCTTATCATCTACTAAATCATAAATACTAGAGAATATATTATCCCATGAGAAGAACTTATCTTTATCAACATTTAAATACTCGCATATTTTTTCACATCCCGTAGGTACTACTGGATGAGATAAAACACTACAAACCTTAAGCATATAGAAAGCATCAACTAGCGTTTGTTTAATATTAGCTTCTTCTTTAGAATTTTTAGCCCAATATTTAGATGCGTTTCTAATATATGAATCTAAATCATTGATAATTTGATGTAGTTCAAAACGATACATATGATTTTCATAATTTAGAATTGTTTTTTCTGCTTGGCTTAAAACTTCTTCAGATACTTCACCATAAGGAAGTATACCATCAAAATATTTTTGAGTTGTATAGAAGCATCCTCTTGCAAGTCTATTCAAAACATTAGTATATAAATTACCTTGAGCTAATACTGGATCAGGTTCATTACTATTAGCACTAGGATTTAATGGTTGAGGCATGAAACTTACTGATTTATTACCTAAAGCTAAAGATAAGAAATGAGCTCTTAGTTGTTCAGCAGTATAGTAGTTTAATAAATCAGCTGCCATAGGTGGTTTTATTTCGCCTGATGATGATGCTTTTTTATCTAAGAATAAGATATGATGATTAGCTACTAAAGTGGTTAATTGTAAATCTCCATCATTAGGATGAATTGTAAGATTATCTTTACCTTGTTGTGCCATCCATAAAGGCATTTGTGCAACACCATAGAAATAAATATTATCTTGGCCTATAAATTGATAAACCATGGCTTGTTCATCACACCAATATTTCTTCCATTCATCTTCATCTTTACCACGTCTTTTAAATAATGCTTTAGAAAAAGATATTGGAGCCCATAAACTTTCAGGCCATACCCATATAGTCAAATCTTCATCATCTTGATTTAACTTTGGTGCTTTTACACCCCATTCAATATTACCTGTAAGTCTTAAAGGTACTAAAGTCTTACCTGTACGATATCTTATTTCATTATTAGTTAATATTGGACAAGCTTTTTCTCTATCAGCTAATTTATCAAATTTCACAATAAAACTATGTTTAATGTTTTCTAAATCAGAATTACTATGTTTAGGTAATTGATCTTCAATCTTCAAATATTTATCTAAGAACTTCTCTTGAATATAAATAACAGGTTCGCCTAAAGATTCTTCCATAGTTTCCGCAACTATTTTTCTTACATAAGGCTTAGTTTTTATATCAGCTACATATTCTTTTAATAAAGAATTAAACTCAGTAAGTTTAAAATACCAGTTACCTACATCTTTCATTTCTGGAGTTTCATTTGATAAGGTAGATTTAGGATCAATTAATTCTTCAGGCATATATTGATGTCCTAAATCACATTCATCTGCATAAGCTTTTTCTGATTGACAGTTTTCAATAGGACACTTTCCTATAACTTGTCTTCCATTTAAAAAGCATTGATATTTTGTATCATAGAATTGCTTAGTAGTTAATTTTTCTAACCATCCATTCTTATACAAATTAGTGATAAATTCATTTGAATATTCTTGATGAATATCCTTAGTATCTAGTAAACCTGAGGCACCAAAAAGATCTAAAGAAATTTCATAATCTTTTAAAGTTTTTTCTTGAGCATTATGATTCTCCATTACATAATCTTCAATAGTTCCTTTAAAACCTTCTTCAACTTTCTTACGATATCCTTCAGCAATTGGTGAGCCATAACAATCCGTACCAGAAACAAAGATGACATTATCTTTACCAATGCGATCTCTTAAAAATCTAGCGAAGACATCCGCATGAACATACATACCACCCACATGTCCAAAATGTAGTGTTTTATTGCCATAAGGCATACCGCCAGTTACAACTGCGCGTTTAGGAAATTTAGGACGTTCCATATAAATTCTCCTTATAAATCAAAATAATACTTAAATTCTGCAGGATGAGGTATTTTATTTATTTCATCTGCATCTTTTGATATTGCATTAATCCAATTCTCGATTAGCTCTTTAGAAAAGACATTACCTTGTAATAAGTAGTCATTATCTTTTCTTAGTGCTTCTATTGCTTCATTTAAACTTCTAGGAAGATGTTCAAGCTTTGCTTTTTCTTCTTCAGCTAATTTATATAGATTGAAATCAAATGGACCCCAATTGTGTTTTGCAGGATCTATTTTATTCTTTATGCCATCAATACCTGCCATTAAAATAGCGGCAAAAGCTAAATAAGGATTAGCCATGGCATCAGGATTTCTAAGTTCAAATCTAACAGTATCTTCAGATTTTGCATACGAAGGAATTCTAATAACCGCACTTCTATTAGCGCTTGCATATCCCACAGTTACAGGTGCTTCAAAACCTGGAACTAATCTTTTATAAGAGTTTGTTGTGGGATTAGTGAATGCACATAATGAATTAATGTGTTTTAATAAACCACCTATAAAATACATTGCTTCTTTAGAAAGATTAGCATAAGTACCCTTCTTATAGAAAACATTTTTACCTTTCTTTCTTAATTGCATATGTACATGCATACCATTGCCAGCTTCACCATATATTGGTTTAGGCATTAAAGTTGCAGTTACACCATTTTCTGCAGCAACATTTTTAATAATATATTTAGCATTCATTGTATCATCCGCAAGCTTTGCGACATCAGACAATTCTACTTCTATTTCCATCTGTCCACTGCCACCTACTTCATGATGATGATATTTAACTTCGATGTCATATTGTTTCATCATCTGACACATTTGATTTCTTAAATCAAAATTAATATCACTTGGCATATCAATATGATATCCACCCTTACTTAATGTATGATAGCCACTAGAATATTCATCATCACTAGACCATTCTGATTCTTCTGCGAATAGTCTTACTGACACATTATCTGCTTTAACACTATATGCCATAGAATCAAAAATAGAAAACTCATACTCAGGTGCTACTACCATTTCATCAGCAATCTTACTATCTTTCATATATTTCTTTGCTGCAGCAATAACATTTCTAGGATATTGATTAAATGGAATATTCTCGTCTTGTTTAATCACATAGACATTAGCCATCATTGTAAGTGTGTTAGGCGTAAATGGATCTAATATTGCACTAGCTAAATCTGGATAGAAAACCATATCTGATTTTTCTACAGATGCATAACCATAATTTGAAGCATCAAAGCCAATGCCATCTTTCATTGTTTTTTCATTTAAATTCTTGGCAGGTATACTTAAATGCCTAAATCTACCTTTAAGATCTACCAATTTAAAATCCACAAATTCAATATTATTCTTTTTAATATAAGCTTTTACTTCTTTAATATCTTTAAACATAACAAAAATCTCCTTGAGTTAATTATATTATATTTTATATACATCGATAAAAAAGGATGATGCAAAAACTATAACTTTATGTTTTGTTCTAATTAATTTTTTGTTTAATTGTGTTTTAATATTTCATCAAACAAGCTATTAAGTATGGTTTCATCTAATGATGTACCCATATAATAAGACTTACCTTTACCATAATCATTGACACTTACTGCTATGAAGTCCCCAAAATCGTTATTAATATAATCAATTAATGATTTAGCCCCTACAGTTTTAAGTAGTTCTTCAAACACAAAGCCTTGTCCTGTTAAACCATTATATTTAACTTCACATGATTGATTCATCAATAAAGAGTTGTTTTCTTCAATCACAATGCCTGTAAGATCTTGAAGGTCTACTGGTAATCTTTTTCCGAGCACTAAATTATTATCAATATCTTTATATGCACATCTTGGAGTAAACAATACTTTTCCTCCATCATACACATATTTTTTTAATCTTTCTTTAAATTCATCAGACATGATTATCATATATGGAATTATCACAAGTTCATATTTAGAAAAATCGCAATCAGAATTAATAATGTCACAATTCATATTTCTGATGTATAGTTGTCTATATAACTTTTGACATTCTTTTTCATAATTAAAGGCATCTGATTGTCTTTGTATAGACATTGATGATTTAGAATCATAATCATATACCATACAAACTTTTGAAACAGGATAATCAATTTCAATGTTTTCAACTTCATTAAAGAAGCTTTGTGTTTCATAGAATTTTCTTCTTTTTTCATTATCTGAATCAATAATTCCGAAACAGAATTGTTCAGCACCTTTAGTAAAACCTCTATATCTAAAGAATATGGTATTCTCTACTCCGTGTTTTAAGGCATCTAAAGCCCACTTTTTAGCTTCATTAGGTCTAGGTGCATAACCTATATCATTATGTCCTTGTGCACCCATAATAGCTTCAGTAACCCAGATCTTTTCTTGTTTAAAACCACGCGCAAAATCAACAGTGAATGCTAAATCACTATCAGACATCGGTGCGGGTTGGCCACCCCATACCGGATAATTATTATATGCGGCAAAGTCTAAACATTTAGCTACATCAAATGGTGAGAAATGTTTATCAATTGTGCCACCTTCAAAATCATGTGTTACAGGATGATTATGATCTTGAGATTTTATAGCTGTAACCATCATTGAAATAAAATCTACAGCTGATTTAGATCTAAATCTTTCCCACTCTAATCTTAGTGAAGGATTTTGAGCAGTAAAAGATGGTCTAGGTAAAGGTATATCTTTAAATGTTTTATATGTTTGTGTCCAAAAAGATGTACCCCATCTTTCATTTAGTTCACTGATATCTTTATATTTGTTTTCTAGATAATTAATAAATTTTTTATGACAAGTCTCACAATAACACATATCAGAATTTTCATGACCAATTTCATTATCTACTTGCCATGCGACAATATTTTCTTCATCTTTATAATGTTTAGCCATATTAATAGCTAGAGCTTTTGCTTTTGAAACATAATGTTCATTGTTGAAACAATGTCCTCTTCTTGCGCCAAAAGGTTGTCTATAACCATATTCATTTTCATTCATGATTTCTTTATCTTCTTGATATAACCATGATGGAATAGTAGCTGTAGGAATACACATCATCACTTTAATATCTTGAGCTTTAGCCTTTTTAATTACTTCATCAAAAAAAGAAAAATCATATTTATTATTTTCAGGCTCAATTTTATCCCAAGCAAAATCACAAATGCGAATTAAATTCGCATTCAACTCTTTTATATTTTTTAAATCTTCTTCTACAAAATCCATACCCCATTGTTCAGGATAATAATCTACACCACGATATTTCATTTAAATTCTCCATTCATCAATCTATTAACTGCTTCAGTATATTCTTTTGTAGCACACATATAAGCAGCTGCATGTCCACAGTTTTCTATTAATAGTAATTGTTTTGCTTGTTTACAAGCTTCATACATTCTTTCAGACATATAGCTAGGTACAAAATGATCATCTTTACCATGAATAAAAAGTATTGGACAAGAACTATTTTTTACACAGTCTTCACCCATTGAAGTATTAAAGCTAATACCAGTTATGATAACTGACCACATCCACGCTAAATTACCAAATGGAAAGTATGGTAAATGATAAACATCTTTCATTAAATACTTAGTAATATTCACAATTGAATCAAAACCACAATCATCAATAATGCCACAAACATTTTTTAGATTCATATTGGCACAATGAATAACGGTAGCTCCTCCCATTGATATTCCATGAAGATATATCTTTGGTTCATGAAACACTTCGTTCACATAATCAACCCATCTAGCAACATCTCTTTTGTCATGTTCAGAAAAACCTAAATAGTCTCCTTCAGATTTACCATGTGCTCTATCGTTTAATAATAAAACAGTAGATCCTCTTTCTTGATAGATTTTAATTTTATCGCAATAGTCATATTCCATAGCTGATTTATAGCCATGAACACATATTACAACTTCTTTAGGATTACCTCTTAAGATATAGCCATATAAATTTAGATTATCAAAAGATCTAATAGATACTTCTTCTAGTTCTAATTCATTGAATTCTTTTATTAAAGGAGCTTGATATTCATATAGCCTTTTAGCAGTAGGTCTCATTAAATCTTTATCTGAATCTACAAACTCTTCATCTCTGCCATCATCTGTTTTTTTATCACGATATAAAAATACTGAGTTAAAGATATAATAAGCTATAACTAAACAAGCAATTACAATAATAGTTAAAACAATTAATATTATTTTAAGCATTATTTTACCCTAACATTTTCTAAATCTACATCTTTTGTTTCTTCAATTGAAATCATCATAATTATTAAAGCAATAGCCATTAATGGTAAATAAGCAACAGTTAAAACTGCTGGTAAGTTTAAAGAACCCGCAATCATTGTGACAACGTTGTTGTAGACCATATTTAAGCCTGTGCCAACCATACCAACTAATTGCATTGTACCAACTACAGATGCACGAATTTGTGTTGGTGTTGATTCAGAAGTGATCACAAAGTAAATCATGTCAGAAATTGACCATAGACCGGCAATAGATACCCCATATGCAAAACCAGTAATATATGGATTTAAAGGTCTGATACATCCATAAGCAAACACAGCTAAACCAAGTGCTGCCCATAAACCTAATATTAAAGCTGATTTCTTTCTACCTAATGAATCAGTTAAGAATCCACCAATCATTGTAAAAATACCATTAATAACTGGATAAAACATTAAGATGATATTAGAAGCATCAATATTCATAACCCCATTTGCTACACCAGCTTGAATCATTGGTTGATACTTACCTGTATATCCTGTAGAGAAAGCCATAATTAATGCCACAATTGCAATGGCTCTAGTTTGTTTGTGAGAAAAGATATATTTAAATGCACCTCTAACGGAAATACTATTTTCTTCTTGTCTAGCATCTAAATCTGCTTTTTCAATAGCTTTTCTTTCTTGCTCATCAGCTTTTAAATATTGTAATCTTTTTTCTGTAAATACAGGTGTTTCTCTTACAAAATAAATTGCTGCAATGCCAATGACAAACGCTAAAATTATTGGGATAATAAATACATTTCTCCAAGTACTAGGTATTGCATCATTCACAAACAACTTTACAAATAACCCTAATAAAGAAACTGATATCAAAGCTAAACCTTTTGTGATTGCACAAAGCTTAGCACGGTGCTTCTTAGGAGCACATTCCATAATATAAATTACTTGCATATCATTAGGTGTAAAGAATGTAAGTATTACACAACCTAATATATATACGGCAACACTTTTAGAAATGATGCACACAAGCATGCCCACACCCATTCCTAAAGTATTAATAATTAAAAACAATCTTCTACCATATTTATCTGCTAAAGATTTATATAATGGTGAAATTAAATAAATCAAATAAGCAGCTGTCGTAACTAAACCTAAGGTGCCAGAAGCATTATTATATTCTGTTGTACCAAAGGTGGTGTTAAATAAATCACAAATTGTTTGAGTTTCTACTACGCCTCTTACACTAGAAGCTAACTCATCCACAATATAAACGATACTTAAAACAATAATCAAAATTAAGAAATAGTGCTTATGATTATGAAAGATTTTTGCCTTTTCTAATCGTGCAATTTCTTTTTTTTCTTTCTCATTATTATACATGTACATCTCCTTAAAATATCATTTATATTATAAAATAAAAACAGAGGTTTGACTATGAATCCAAAGGTTATAAAAACAATTACTTATTCAAAAATATCATTAGATTTCTATGATAATAATGCCATTATGTTTAAATTAGATAATAAAGCTATTGACTGGTTTTATTCTCTAGCAAAAACTAAAAAACAAACAATTGATACTAGAAGTGCAAAAAAAACTAGTATTCAAGTAAAAAAGGATAGAAATAAAGCTCTTATAGATGTCTTTTATAAACAAAATGATTTAAAACTGATACAACACTTTGAAATAGAAAAAAATAAGAACTATTTCACTATTCAATTAATTATTCAATCAGATAAAACTATTGAATCAAATTATTTGGTTCCACTAGACTTTATATACCCTTTAAATATCTGCAATGAATTATTCTTATCATTAGAAGAAAAGATCTTATTAGTACCATATGATAATGATATGTGGGTTAAATATGAAGCAACATATTTAAGACCTGGTAGGACAAGTTATGATGTTACTGCTATATTTGATGATAAAAATAATAATGGTCTTATTATAGGAGCTTTAGATTTTGATACATGGAAAAATGCGATTAAGTGTTCTGCATATGATGCAAGAGCTTTTTATGCTTTATCAGGAATTGCTGATGAAAATACTCATGATCATATTGAACATGGCTACTTAAAAGCAAAACAAATTAAATCTTCAAGATTCATCTGTGGCTTTTATGATGATGTCAGATTAGGACTACAGGAGTATTCTAAATTATGTGTTAATCCTAATGGTATATATAAGTGGAAACATGGTGTACCATTTGGTTGGAATTCTTATTCAGCTTTAACACTAGAAACAAAAATTGAAAATGTGAGAAGTGCTGCAGATTTTATATATCAGTTAGATAATTTTAAAACTAAGAATAATCATACCTATATTAACTTTGATGCAGTTATTAATATAAAAGAAAAAGACATTAAAAAACTAATTGATGATCTACATGCACGCAATCAAAAAGTTGGTTGGTATATGAATCCTTTATCACATTTATCTATTCAAGATAAGATTCCATTACTAGGTAGTAAAAACAAGACTAGAAAAGATATATTATTAAAGAATACTGATGGTACTAATTATCCAAAAATAGATGATAAATATCCTATAGATATTACTATTCCTGAAGCAGAAAAAGATTTTAGATTATATCTTAGATGGTTTGTGAATATGGGATTTGATTATATTAAATTAGATTTCTTATCTCATGGAGCATTAGAAGGAAAATATCATAATAAGAATATCAAAACAGGAAGACAAGCCTTAATGTATTTTTATAATATTGTTAAAGAAGAATTAGATCCTAAAAAGATTAATAAAGAGATATTTATATCTTCATCTATTGATCCATTATTCCCTAATGGTTATTCTCATTCTCGAAGATCTAGTTGTGATGCTTTTGGTCATATTGAAGATGTAAGATATGTATTAAATAGTTTGACTTATTCATATTGGACAAATAATACTTTATATCAATTTAATGATCCTGATCATACTGTTTTATATCACTCTTTAGTTGATCAAAGAAACACTACTTCACTAGCTGAAGCAAGATCTAGATATAATGCATCAGTAATATCAGGAACAGTTATGTTGTTGTCAGATGATTATGGGCCTAATAATACTACTATAAGTAAAAATGCAAAAGCTAGAGCACTTAAACTTGCGAATAATAAACAATTAAATGAATTAGCTAGATTAGATATTGCCTTTACACCAATTACTTTAACTAATACTTCTAATGTATTCTATACAAAGAATTATTTTGCAGTATTTAATTATGAAGATAAAGATGTAATTATTGAAATAGATCCAAAAGATATTAAGTTTAAAAAACATGGAACACTATTAAATTTAAATAATAATAAAACACTTAAATATAAAGACAAAATTAAGATCAAACTACATAAACATGATTCATATATATTTAAGTGCCAATAAATCTTATTCTTAAATCAAGGTCTCTAATAGAGACCTTGATAATTATTATTGTTGAACAAAGGCTTTAATTTTTTCATCAGCATCATGTACATTGACGCCTCTAATAGCTAAGCCATCTTTAATTTCAGCACCATGCATAACTCCTTGCATTTCTAATAATGAAATACCAAATGTACCTTCATCATTAGTACAGAATGGTTTAATTACTTTACCATTAAAATCATATGTATCTATAAATGTAGCTACAATTCTAGGATATGCACGATACCAAATTGGAAAGCCTAGATAGATTGTGTCATATTCATCCATATTTAATTTCATACCAGGTTTTAAAGCAGGATGAATATTTTCATCATCTTCTCTTCTAGCTCTATTTACACAATCCATATATTTTTCTGGATATGGATCTTCTTCTTCAATTTTATAAAGATCTCCACCAGTTAACTCAGCTATCTTTTCAGCTACTACTTCTGTGTTTCCTTTTGTAAGTGTGACAATTTCATTGTCTTGTAAGTTTTCTCCAATATGAGAAAAATATGCTATTAATGTTTTCATACTCTGAATCTCCCTATAAATATTATATATGATTTATAATTATAGTCTTGTCTAATGCTTCAATAAAGGATCATAAGATCCTTTATTTAACTGTAATGATTTTCATGAAGTTTGCACTACCTTCACCTGTAGGATAACCTGCAGATAGGATAATTTGTTGTCCTGGTTTTATACCATATGATTTAACAACACTAGAAGCAAGTTCATCGTCGTTTGTTAAGTCGTTTTGAACATACGAGAATATTGGTTTAACACCCCAATATAGTTCTAATTTACCTTGAGTAGATTTAGTAAATGTAACGGCAAATATAGGAACTGGTGGACGATATTTAGAAATTCTTCTTGCTGTTGTACCACCTTGTGTAAAGACAACAATAGCCGCAATATCAAGTGTTAAAGTAGCATCTGATATAGCTATACCAATAGCATCTTGAATAGTTTTATTATTACTCATTTTTGCATGATCCAAATTTTCTCTATAAGGGATAATCTTTTCTGTTGCTTCAGCAATTTTAGCCATAGTTTCTACAGCTTCTACAGGATACTCTCCTGCAGCAGTTTCAGCTGAAAGCATTACCGCATCAGAACCATCTAATACCGCATTTGAAACATCAGAAGCTTCTGCCCTAGTACATCTAGGATTAGATGTCATAGAATCTAACATGTGTGTAGCAGTGATAACTGCTTTGCCATATCTATTAGCACATTCAATAATCTTCTTTTGGTAGATTGGCACATATGCTGTTTCTATTTCTACACCTAAATCACCTCTAGCAACCATGATACCATCAGAAACTTGTGCAATCTCTTCGATATTATCAAAACCTTCTTGGTTTTCAATCTTTGCGATTATTTGAATCTTAGGCTTGCCCATCTCTGTAATAATTCTTCTTATCGCCATAACATCTTCAGCTCTTCTTACAAAAGACGCCGCAATAAAATCTACATCATTATTACAACCAAACCTGATATCTTCATCATCTTTTACAGAAATAAATGGCATAGATAATTTAACACCTGGAACATTACATCCCTTCTTAGAAGATAATGGACCATTAACTTCTACTCTACATTTCATTTCATTGCCATCGTTTTCTAAGATCGTTAATTTTTGTTTACCATCATTGACTAAGATATAATCACCAGCCTTCACATCATCAAACAATTCTTTACATTGTATTGTGAAACGCTCATGACTACCTTCAATATCTTCTTTTTGAATTGTAACTATTTCACCCTTTGTATAATTTTCAGTATCATTTTTAAAAGTACCTAGTCTAATTTCTGGACCTTTGGTATCTAATAATATTCCTAAATTCACATTGTTTTCTTTTTCAACTTTTCTTACAGTTTCAATTCTTTTTAAATGTTCATCTAAAGAACCGTGAGAAAAGTTTAATCTAACAATATTCATTCCTGCTTGTGCCATTTTTAAGATTGTGTCATATGAGTCTGATGCAGGTCCTAGAGTACATATAATCTTAGTTTGTTTATTTATCATAAAGAATCTCCCGTCTATCAATTATATACCATTATTTAGAATAATCCTCTAATTTCATCTAGATATTCTTTACACTTTGTATAGCCATGATAATATGACATAGAAAGTTCACTTTCATCAGATTCCATTCTACCTACTTCTTGCATAGTAGGTCTAATCAATATCAATTTATTATCATTTTGAAGCTTTTCAACTTCTTTTACTTGTTTTACATATAATTCATTTCTAGCTAATAAAGCTTCTAAAAACTTAGGATGATTTGAATACATTCTCTTAAACATTAATCTAGTTACTTCTTTACTAATAGAATAATTACCCTTTTTTCTAGTAAGTATGGCAACTACCTTATCATAACCCAAATCAAAAGCTCTTTGATATGGTATTGGATCACATATTCCTCCATCTAAATAAAACTGATTATTTATTTGCACAGGAGAAGTAATAATCGGTAAACTACATGAAGCTTTACCAATCTTCTTTGCTTCTTCTATATCGTTTGAATGCATATATTCTACTTTACCTGTATCGATATTAGAAACACCCATTTCCCAATTAATAGGATTATTAACAAAAGTATCAAAGTCATAATTAAACTCAATTGTATATTCATCAAACACTTTATCTAAATCAATATATTTATGTGACTCTAACATTTGTGGAACACCATAAAAAGACTTAAAAGGATTTCTTACAGCAATTATGTTTTTCATATATTTATTTGCCTTACCAATATATGAAAAAGCATTACAAGCACCAGCAGAAACACCAACCACATAATCAAAATTAATATTATTATCTAAGAAACAATCAACGGCTCCCGCAGTGAAAACACCACGCAAACCTCCTCCTTCCATAACTAACGCAACTTTATTCATCAGTTCTCCTTTTTAATTAAAAGATTATCTTTACCATATTGTTTTAAACAATCAGAAACACTATCTTTATATTTTTTATCTAAAGAAATCATATAATCAGTTTCTCTTATAGGAAAAAAAGATATCGAATATTTTCCAAAGATAATGGCTTTTATATCGTTCCAATCTAATTTAATATTCTTTTTACCATCATTATAATTAATACCTTCTTCATTAATATCTACATATTTATTAACATTATCATTCATTAATTCATTTACATATTTATTAAAATTATTTAAACTAACTATTTCGTATGCAAGTAGTAGCATCATCATTCCCGCAAGTATTAAAAAGATACCATTTTTAAACAATAAATAAAATATAAACATCATTAAGATACTAAGACCAGTAAATAATATATATTTACGATAATATTCACTAACTTTATATAATTTAAAATCTTTACCATTAATTATATTTCTTCTTACTAATGATAGATAAACAAGTTCTTCATAAAAATCTTTACTACCTACTTCTTTTATGTCGATTCTCATCTTTATACTTCTCCCATATCTATTATATTCCAAAAAAAGAGTAGTTTATTTACCACTCTTCATTTTTTTTAACTATTTTACAGCAATGCAGTCTATTTCTACTAGTACATCTTTTGGAAGTCTACTTACTTCATAGCAAATTCTTGCAGGATAATCATTTTCAAAAAACGATGAATATACTTCATTCATAATGCCAAAATCATTCATATCTTTTAATAATACTGTTGTTTTTACAATATTAGACATATCTAATCCAGCTTCTTGTAAGATGTATTTAATATTAGTTAAAGATTGAATTGTTTGATCTTTAATATTGTCAGCTACTTCATTAGTCTCACCATTTATTGGTAAACAACCAGATACAAATATTAAATTATCTGTTTCAATAGCTTGGGAATATGGTCCTATTGCAGCTGCAACTTTTTTAGATTCAATAACTTTTTTCATTAATCGAGTTCTGCCTTTCCTGTATATAATTGATAATACCTACCTTGAAGTTTTAATAAGTCTTCATGATTACCTCTTTCAACTATTTCACCATTTTCTAATACGATAATCGCATCAGCATTTCTAACAGTTGATAATCTATGAGCAATTACAAAAGTAGTTCTACCATTCATTAATTCATCCATGCCCTTTTCAATTAATTTCTCTGTGTGAGTATCAATTGAAGAAGTAGCTTCATCAAGTACCATTACTGGAGGATCTGCAACAGCACATCTTGCGATATTTAATAACTGTCTTTGTCCTTGTGATAAATTAGATCCATTAGATGTCAACATCGTTTGATAACCTTGTGGTAATCTTTTTATAAATGAATCAGCATTACAACGTTTTGCGGCAGCAATACATTGTTCATCTGTCGCATTCAAATTACCATAACGAATATTTTCCATAACTGTACCAGAGAATAAATTAGTATCTTGTAATACCATACCAATAGATTTTCTTAAATCATCTTTCTTAATTTCTTTAATAGGTATGCCATCTAAAATAATCATTCCATTTCCATCTTCAATATCATAGAATCTATTTAATAAATTTGTGATTGTAGTTTTACCAGCACCAGTAGATCCTACTAAAGCAATCTTTTGCCCTGGTTTAGCATATAAAGAAATATTCTTTAATACTGTTTTATTTTCAACATATGAGAATGTAACATTATCAAGTCTGACATCACCTTTTAATTCTACTAGTTTAGGTGGATCAACAGGTATCTTCCATGCCCATCTTCTTGTCTTATCACTAGTTTCAATTAGTTCTTCTGCATCTTCTTTCACATTAACAAGCTCAACAATTCCATAATCAAGTTCAGAATCGCTATCCATTAAATTGAATACTCTTTCTGCTCCAGCAAGAGCCATCATGAATCCGTTAAATTGTTGAGAGATTTGTGATATAGGTCCTGTGAATTGTCTTACATACATCAAAAATGATGCAAGTACACCTAAAGACATAGAACCATCTATGCAGAATTTAGCTCCCACAACCGCAACTAAAGCATAGGCAACATATGCAAGATTACCATTTACTGGCCATAATATTGAACCATAGGCATTAGTTCTAAAACTTGTTAAATATAATTCTTGTGCAATATCTTCAAATTCTTTAATTGCTTCTTGTTCATGATTAAATACTTTAATTACTTTTTGTCCTGAAAACATTTCTTCAGCAAAACCATTTAAAGTTGATACATGTTTTTGTAGATCTTTAAAATATCTTCTTGATAAATTAGCTAATTTATAAGTAATAAAACTTATAACTATTAGCATCACTAATACTACAAGCATCAATTTAAAATTAAGAATTGCCATCATTATAAAGCAACCAGCCAAAGTGATAATAGTTGAAATTACTTGTGGCATTGTATCTGCTACCATAGGTCTCATAGTATCTATATCATTAGTATAGAAAACCATCATTTCACCATGAGTTTTTCTATCAAAGAATCTTAATGGTAGTTTTTCCATCTTCTTAAATAAATCTTTTCTTAATGAGTGAAGCATACCAGTAGAAACAATAGATATTAGTTTTCTATAAGTGTATGAAGAAATAACCCCAACTATATATACACTAGCCATAAGTGTAAGCATTCTTACAAAACCAACTAAATCAGGATTATCACTTCCAATATATGGAACTACATAATCATTAATAATTGGTGTAAAGAAATATGATGAAACAACTCCAGTTAGTGCAGATAATATAATACACACAACTATTAAAACTAACTTAATCTTATTACCTTGAGATAAATAATTAAGTGTTCTTTTAATAGTTCCAGATACATCATTGGCTCTGGCAGTTCTAATTTGTCTATATGTTCTTTGAGACATTATTCTGCCACCCCCTGAAGCTGTGTTTGATATAAATCACGATATACATCATTTCTTTCTAATAATTCATTGTGATTACCAATATCATCTATTAATCCTTCATTCATAATGATGATGCGATCTGCTTCTTTAATAGATGCAACTCTTTGCGCAATGATAATAGTAGTCATGCCTTTTAAATTTTCTTTTAAAGCTAATTGAATACGATGATCTGTATCTGTATCAACAGCACTAGTAGAATCATCTAAGATAATAATCTTAGGTTTTTTTAATAGTGCTCTAGCAATACATAGTCTTTGTTTCTGACCACCAGAAACATTAACTCCACCTTGCCCTAGTTCAGTGTTATATCCATCTGGTCTAGCCATAACAAAATCATGAGCTTGAGCATTTTTACAAGCTTCAACAATTTCCTCATGACTAGCATCAGGATTGCCCCACTTCATATTCTCTTCAATAGTTCCTGAAAATAAAGTATTCTTTTGTAGAACCATTGATACTGCATCTCTTAAATTCTTTAATTTATATTCCTTTACATTTCTTCCACCTACTAATACTTCACCTTTACTTGCTTCGTATAGTCTAGGAATAAGTTGAACTAGTGTAGTCTTAGAAGAACCGGTAGAACCAATAATTCCAATTGTTTCTCCAGATTTAATCTTGATATTAATATTACTTAAAGCTTCATTTTCTGAATTTTCATCATATTTAAATGAAACATTTCTAAATTCAATATCACCATTTTCCACAACAATGCTTTCATCTGCTTTAGAATCATCAATATCAGGATTCTCATCTAATATTTCATTTGCACGAGTAACACTAGCTTGTGACATAACAATCATCATTAAAGCATTTGAAGCCATCATTAATGAAAATAAAATTGCACGCACATATGAAAGATAAGACATAAATTGTCCAGTTGTCATAGCACCTTGAATGATGTGATTACCACCAAACCAGGCAATGGCAATCATACAAGAATACATTACAAGTTGAAAAAATGGATCAGAAAGAATTACTAAGCCTTCCGCAAATCTTTGAGCAGCAGTAACCGCAAAAGATCTTTCTTCAAATTTGTTTTGTTCATAGTCTTCTCTTACAAAAGTTTTTACAACTCTAATGCCTTCGATATTCTCTTTCAAAGAATTATTCATTGAATCAAACTTACCCATCATTACCACAAAACGAGGATGGGCTTTTAAAGTAATAAAGACTAAGCCTATAAATAATACTGGTATCGCATATGCAAAAATAATTCCTAATCGAGAATTCATTCTTAAGACCATTACGAAAGATACAATTAGATTTATCGGTGCTCTTATTAATTGTCTTACAATTGATACATATGCCATTCTAAGCATTCTCATATCAGTAGTAAGTCTAGTTACTACTGTAGAGACATTAAACTTTTCAATGTTTTTAAAATCATATGTCTGTATCTTTTTAAACATTTCGTTTCTAATGTTTCTTACAAATCTAGAAGAAGAAATACTAGATAAGAAACCAGAAATAACACCAGTTATACAAGCAGCTAAAGCTAAAGCCACCATGATGCCACCCATTTTTAATATGTAATTAATGTCTCCGCCTCTAGAATTGATACCTTCATCAATTATTAAAGACATTACATAAGGTATAAATACTTCGAAAATAACTTCGATTATGACAAAAACAGGCCCTAATAAAGCAGCCCACCAACCATCTCTAGTGTATTTTCTAAATAACTTAAACATATTTATAATATATCATAAAAATATTTAATAATAAGTTAAAAAATAGTTCGTTTTCACAAACAAAAATAAATTATACATTTTATTTAAAATATTGATAAAATTAAATTAATCGGATTTTAATAACAATAATAAAGGAGGATAGAATGAATTTATTACAATTATTGTTAGGATCATTAACATCAAATGATTCTGTAAGTTCTGTAGCTAAAAAGACTGGCGTGTCATCTAAATTGACTTCAAAACTATTAATGATGGCAATTCCTCTATTAATAAGCTATATGACTAAAAACGCATCTAAAAAAGAAGGTGCTCAATCATTATTAGGAGCTTTAACACAACACACTAGTAAAGAAACTGTAAGCAACCAAATCGCTAATGCAGATTCAACTGATGGTGCTAAGATTATTGGCCACATCTTAGGTGCTGACCAATCAGCTATCATCTCTAACTTAGCTAAAGAATCTGGTGCTTCAGTAGCTGAAGTTAACACCATTTTAAACAATATAGCTCCAGCGCTATTGAATAGCTTATCAACAGCTACCACTGCTACTGCAACTAAACCAACAAGTGGCAAAGTTGATTTATCTGATGGTATTGATTTATCAGATATCGCTGGATTATTAAATGGTGGTAAAGTTTCTAACACTAATCAAAACCCTGCAGCTGGTTTATTAGGTTCATTACTAGGTTCAGGAACAAATACCAAGCCTCAATCTAGTACTGATTTAACAAGTATGTTAGGATCACTATTAGGTGGAACTAGCAATACTCAAACTTCTGCAAAAGCAGCTGATGGTACTGAATTATTAGGTTTACTTACATCTTTAATGAAATAAGTTATAAACAAAATAATTATTAAAAGCACTTAAGTTAATAACTTAAGTGCTTTTTTATGTATCTTTATTTCCACATGATCTTTTACTTTAGCTTCTTCACCATCCAAAGTAAACACAGTCTTACTTTTAAACTTTAAAGATATCTTATCTGTTCTAAAAGTATGAATATATTTATCTTGATTAATTAAAGTACTTAAGATATCAGGTGCTTCAAAAAATGTTGGTACATAGTCAACTATTAAAACATTAAACATACCATCATCTATCCTGGCAGTTTTCTTATCAGCCAATTGCATACCTGCAACTCTGTTTCCCGAATAGATTAAACCAAATAACACATCACTATGATATGTTTTATTATTTACCACATATTCAACATTAACTTTCTTAATATTAGATAATTTATTAATGCCTTCAATAATATAAGCAATATTTCCTAAAGTTTCTTTAGCATTTCTATCAGTAGTAAATGGTACATCACACATCGCACCAAACGCTGCAACATAATTAAAATATCGATCATTAAATTGTCCTACATCAAATTCATGTACTCTTTTTTGACATATTTTTTCAGCTAGTTTTCTAAAATCAGAATCTAAATTGAAATTAGAAGAAAAATCATTCATTGTACCACTAGGAAAATATCCTAATAATGGTTTATTTTTCTTATGCATTAAAGCATTAGAAACTTCATTCATTGTCCCATCTCCACCAAAGATACAAACAATATCATATTTAACTGTATTGTTCATTAAATATTCATATGCATCATTTCTTTTTTGCGTTACATATGTAGTAACATCATATCCATTCTTACAAAAAACATCTATTGCATCTAATAGATTATTTTTAGAATTCTTAATACCAGATTTCATATTAATAATCATTAATATCTTCATATTATTTATTTTACTTCACATAAAAAGAACAGTAAATCAATTTGTTGTTTCTTTGTCAACACTTTTTGTATAATTTAAGCATGTTAGAAATAAGCGCAGGTGCAATAACTTATACAAAGATAAATAATCAGAATTATTATTTAGTTATTTTAGATAGCCATGGTAATTATGGTTTTGCTAAGGGTCATATAGAAGAAAATGAAACAGAATTAGATGCTGCTATAAGAGAGATTAAAGAAGAAGTTAATATTGATATAAAAATAGACAGTAATTTTAGATATGAATTAGATTATATAATGCCTAATGGTATTAATAAAAAATCTATTTATTATTTAGGATATTATGATGATCAAACACCTATAAGGCAAATTACAGAAGTTGAAAAAATACTATTACTTCCATATAAACAGGCCTTAGATATTTTAACTTTCGATAATATGAAACAAGTATTAATTGAAGCAGAAAAATATATAAATAAAAATTGATAGACTAAAAGACATATGCCTTATTTCTAGTTTATATTAAATAAAAACGTGGTTACCCACGTTTAATTATTAAAATACACCTTGTTCATACATCGCCTGAGCTACTTTTATGAAGCCTGCAATATTAGCTCCGGCAATAAGATCATATCCCAATCCGTATTTTTGTGAAGCTTCTAAAGAAGAACGATAAATATTAACCATCATGCTTCTTAATCTTTCTTCAACTTCTTCTTCTGTCCACACCAATCTTTCAGAGTTTTGTGACATTTCTAATGCAGATACTCCTACACCACCTGCATTAACTGCCTTAGATGGAGCAATTATAATTCCAGCATTCTTAATGATTTCAATTGCTTCATTTGTAGTAGGCATATTAGAAACTTCAATATAATATTTAACACCAGATTCCACAATCTTTTTAGCTTCTTCAACTCCTACTTCGTTTTGTGTAGCACAAGGCATATAGACATCTACATTACTTACACCCCAGAATTTTTCATTAGGATGGTACTCAGCATTAAATTTATCTGCATATGATTTTAGATCAACTTCATTTCTTCTTCTTAAATCTAATATAAAATCTAATTTCTCATCAGTATTAATTCCATCTTTATCATATACATAACAATTAGGTCCTGACATATAGGTAACTCTAGCACCAAGTTGTGCAGCTTTTTTCATAACACCCCAAGCAACATTACCAAAACCTGTTACCGCAATATCTTTGCCCCTGATAGTATCACCCTGATGTCTTAAAACTTCATTCAAGTAGAAAATAGCTCCATATCCTGTTGCTTCTGGTCTAATTAAAGATCCACCATAAGTTAGACCCTTACCAGTCAATACACCATTTTCCCATAGACCTTTGAGTCTGCGATATTGTCCAAATAAGTAACCTATTTCTCTGCCACCAACACCCATATCTCCTGCAGGAACATCAACATCAGGTCCAATATAGCGATATAGTGCAGACATATAGCTTTGACAAAATCTCATAATTTCATCATCAGATTTACCTACAGGATCAAAATCAGAACCACCTTTACCTCCACCTATTGGTAAACCAGTTAAGGCGTTTTTAAAAGTTTGTTCGAAAGCTAAAAACTTTATAATACTTTCATTAACATTCTTTTGGAATCTTAAACCACCCTTATATGGACCAATAGCACCATTAAATTGACATCTATAGCCAACATTAGTATGTGCTTGACCATTATCATCAGTCCATACAACTCTAAATGTAAACATTCTTTCAGGTTCAATCATTCTACCTAATAGATCGACTTTTTCATACTCTGGATGAGCATCCATAACTGGTGCAATCGATACCAAAACTTCTTCAACAGTTTGGACAAATTCTGGCTGATTAGCATATTTTTGTTTAACACCATTGATTACATTTTCAACATATTTGTTCATAAATTATCCCTCATATATATCCTTAATTAAATTATATCTTGAAATGATAGAATATTGTTATAAACGAGGTAAAAAAATGAAAAATATTAAATTTAGAATTATTATGGACAATGATTCGCAAATGATTGGTGAATTATATCCAGATATTGCTCCAATAACAGTAGAAAACTTTGTTTCATTAATAAATGAAAAGTTTTATGATGGCATTATCTTTCATCGAGTAATAAAAGACTTTATGATTCAAGGTGGTGATCCTACAGGAACTGGAACTTCTGGCTCAGATAAGAAGATTCCTGGAGAATTTAGTTCTAATGGTTTTGAAAATAATCTTAAACATACTCGTGGAGTACTATCAATGGCTAGAACCATGGATCCTAATTCCGCATCATCACAATTTTTTATCATGCATAAGGATTCTCCACATCTAGATGGTCAATATGCAGCATTTGGAAAAATAATAGAAGGTTTAGACGTTGTAGATGAAATCGCAAATACTAAGACAGACTATAGAGATAAACCTTTGGTAGACCAAAGAATAAAAACTATTGAAATCTTATAGAATTATTAATAGAATAATATCAATAAACCTTTGATAAAGAGAAGTAGCTGATTTGAAACTTATAGAGAGTTTCGTTATAGGTGAAAAGAAACAGGCTAGAATCAGTGAATGGACTTTTGAGGGCAAAGCGAAAATGGATTGAGTAGCTGCGCCGGGATTCTTACCCGTTATCAATAAGATGCCTATGATGGTAGGCAAAGCGAGTGGATGCTAGTAATAGGCATCAATTTGGGTGGTATCGCAGAAGTTATTCAGCTTTTGTCCCATGTGGATGAAAGCTTTTTTATTTTTAAATCATCTATCACTCATAAGGAGGAACTATGAAAAAAACATTAATTCTATTTATTACAATCTTATTTCTTGTGAGTGGATGTGCAAAAATCCAAAATGATGAAACAGTTCATCATATTGAAATTATTAAACAATTAGATCATGCATCTTTAGATGAGATTGCTAAGGCAATTGAATCTAGATTAATTGAAGAAGCAAAATCTAAAAATATTCCTATTTCCATTAATATAAGTTCTGGACAAAACGATCCTACAATTTTAAAACAATTATCAGATCAAGCTGTATCTACTGGTGTAGATGTAATTATACCTATCGCAACTCTTGCAGCACAGATTGCTGTATCAAGTTGTGCAAATACTAAAACGCCAATTGTATATGCAGCTGTATCTGATCCTGAAGGCGCAGATTTAACTGGATTTGATTATGTAACTGGTACTAGTGATGCGTTAAATACACAAATCATTATTTCAATGATTTTAGCGCAAAATCCAAGTCTTAAAAAAGTAGGTTTATTATATTCTCTTTCAGAAACTAATAGTTTTAAACCTATTAATGAAGCTAAGCAAATATTAGATGAAAAATCAATTGAATATGTAGAAGCTGTTGGTAATACTACAGATGAAATACTCACAAGCACATCAGTATTACTATTTGAAAATGTAGAAGCTGTATTTACACCTACTGATAATGTGGTAATGGCAGCAGAACTTGCTTTAGCACCAATGTTATTAGAAGCAAATATTCCTCACTATACTGGAGCTGATTCTTTTGTAAGAAATGGCGCTTATGCAACTTGTGGAGTTAATTATACTAAACTTGGTTTTAATACTGCTGATTTAGCTTTAAAAGTAATCACAGAAGGATTTGAAAACATTGATGATTATTATTTAATGGATGGAGGAATTATCACCATTAATAATCAAGCTGATGAAATATTAAATTTAGATTTAGATGTACTAAAACAATTTGGAGAAATTGTTAAGGTTGATACAAGTGAGGATTAAATGTTATTCATCGTTCAAACAACATTACAACTAGGCTTAATTTATGGGCTTGTATCCTTAGCTCTATTTGTTTCTTATCGCATATTAAATATTGCTGATCTATCAACAGATGGTACTTTTGTCTTAGGCATGTGTGTATCAGTAGCCTTTGCTTATAATGGGCATCCAATTCTTGCTTTATTTATGGCAATATTATCAGGTGCATTATCTGGAACTATTACTGCCTATTTACAAACCTATCTAGAAATACCGTCAATTCTTGCAGGTATCATTACCAATACTGGTCTATATACAATCAATCTAATGATTATGAATTATTCTTCTAATCTTGCCTTATTAAAACAAGAAACAGTTTTTTCTATATTAGAAAACAAAGGAATAAACAATTCTAGTATCATCTTACCTGCGTTAATCTTTATTCTAATTTCAACACTACTCTATCTATTCTTAAAAACTAGATTGGGTTTATCTATTAGAGCTACTGGAGATAATACAGATATGGTCTTAGCTTCATCAATTGATGCAAGAAAAACTACTATTATAGGTTTAGCTATAGCCAATAGCATTACAAGCTTATCAGGAGGACTAGTTGGACAATTTCAAAGAACTGCAGATATTAATTCAGGAACTGGTGTTGTGGTAATAGGTTTAGCTTGTTTAATAATTGGTGAAAGTATTATTTCTAAAGATAGTATCTTAAAAAATATCCTTGCAACTTTAATTGGAAGTATTATATATAGACTACTTTATGCAATCATTTTACGCACAAGAATCTTTCCTATTGAATTTCTAAAACTAATAACTGCATTTATAATAACTATAGCTATTGGTTTACCATCAATTAGAAAAACAATTATTTCTAATACAAAGGAGAAAAGACATGCTTAAGATCTCTAACTTAAATAAATATTTTAATCTCAATACGATTAATGAAGTTAAAGTATTAGATAATATTAATTTAAATGTGAATAAAACTGATTTTATTACAATTATTGGATCCAATGGTGCTGGTAAATCAACATTATTTAATTGTATTGCAGGTAGCATTCTTGCAGATAGTGGATCAATTATTTTAGATCAAAATGATATTACATATAAAAAAGAATACTTACGTTCAAAAATGATAGGAAGATTATTTCAAAATCCTTTACAAGGCAGTGCCCCTAATATGACGATTGAAGAAAATTTAGCTCTTGCCTATCTTAGAGGTGATTCTTCAAGAAATAGTTTTTCAATGATTACAAATTCAGATAGATTATTTTTTAAAGAAAAACTAAAAGAATTAAATCTTGACTTAGATAATTCTTTAAATCAAAAAGTTGGAACTTTATCTGGAGGCCAAAGACAAGCTTTAAGTCTTTTGATGGCAACAATTGTAACACCTAAACTATTACTTCTTGATGAACACACTGCAGCTTTAGATCCGCAAACTGCTAAGACTGTTATGGATTTAACAGATGATATTGTTTCTAAAAACAAAATTACTTGTTTAATGATAACGCACAACTTAAATCATGCGATTAAATATGGAAATAGAATACTAATGATGGAAAAAGGAAGAATTGTACTAGATCTTGATAATAAGGAAAACATTACTATTGATAATCTATTAGATAGATTTAAAAAAGAAACAGGAAAATTATTAGATAATGATAGAATCTTACTATCTAGTGAATAGTATTTCATATACTTCTTTATCACTAATTGAATAATTATTTCTATCAATTAATTTATATTCATAGCCATCATCCCATATTATTAAAGGAATATCATAAGCATTTGATAGTTCATTAAAAGCTTTAAAAGCTTTTAAACTTTTATTGCGATTTTTAATAGCACTAATTCCAAATTCATCAATAATTACTGGAATATTATATTTATTAGAAATATCTACAATATCTTTAGAAGCATCATATATTCTATCAATATCTAAATCATAAGAATGAATAGATAGTATTAATCTGTTTTCTATACTATCTATAAAATCTTTATAAAACATTGCTTCTAGAATATCTGATTCTCCAGAAGCTGAAAAAGCAGATATCATTAAATATCTTGAAGCATTATTACTACCACTTTTTCTTATGACATTTATAAATTCTTGATTTAGTTCATGAACAATCTTAAAATCTTCATAACTATCTGATCTATTCCAATTTCTTTCGGGATTCATCCATTCTCCTGATCCTTGAAAGATTAATCTTTCATCATAATCTTTAAACCTATTAGCTATTTGACTCCATAATTTAATATATTTTTCTTTATTATCTTCATAATTATCACTATCCGCAAATATCCAATTCAAACTAGGATTCATACCTGTATCATGATGAATATTGATTATGGTATAGAGATTGTTTTCTAAACTATATTTAACTAACTCTTCAATTCTATCAAGCCATCTAGCATCAATTATTAAATTATCATCTATATGATTTAGATATGTAACAGGTATCCTTATACAATCAAAGCCAATTTCTTTAACATAATCTATTAACTGTTTATTAGTTTTAGGATTATACCAAAACTCTTCAGTATCTAAAGTATATCCTTTATCCTTACTAGCACAATCTAAGCTATTTCCTAAATTAAAACCTCTATGTATCTCTAAAGGAAACTTTACAGCTTTAATATCATCTATCTTATTAACATCACTACATGAAACCAATAATAAAGATAATAGTATTACTAATAACTTCTTCATATATAAATCATAAAATAAAATAGACACTTAGGTCTATTTATAATATTTCATATTTTCATAATACTTATTAAGGGTGTTATTAAATTCTTCCCAAAGTTTATTTTCATTATCCTTACCAGCATTACCTATTTGTTTCCACTGTTGTCTTAATTCTTTAACTTCATTTATTTCTTCTTCAGAGAATTCACTTCTAGCAAGACAAATTTTAGCTTTAGCAATTAATTCTTTCTTTTGTTTACTTCTTTCAGCAAAAACTTCTTTTAAAGAATCATAATGTTCGTCTCTTTTCTTATAGAAAGCTTTACGTTGTTCAAGAAAAGCATTCCATAAAGCTTCATCATCTTTCTTTCCTGCACTACCAATCTTTTTCCATTCATCCATAATTTCACTAGTTTTGGCTGCAGCTTCTTTAATACTATCAAGTTGTAAATAACTCTTAGCTTTTTCTATTAGTTCTTCTTTTAATGCTTTATTTTCAGCATATGTTTTTCTAAGATTTACATAGAATTCATTCTTCTTAGTAAAGAATTCTTTTCTAATAGCTGAGAATTGTTCCCAAAGCTCATCGTCTTTTTCTTTATTTGAACGGCCTGCTTGCTTCCATTGTTCTAAAAGCAAATTCATTTCTTCATTACCTTTACGATAACTAGCAGAATCTAAAATCTTTTTAGCTTTATCAATAATCTCTAATTTCTTTTCTTCAACATTAACAGCAATATCGCCTGCCTTTTCAGCTAGTTGATTCATAACATTATTAAATCTATCTGATAATTCCTTATCATAAAAAGATTCTTCATCTTCCCTAGCTTTTCTCCACTTTCTGCTAAGCATCTTTGCTTTCGCATAAGCATCTGCAGGATTTTCACTGCCCAACAACTCTTCTAGTTGTTTAATTAGTTCTTCTTTTTTGTTGTAGTTATTTTCCATATCTTCTTCTTTCTTGCTTTTTTATTGTATCACCTTTGGAAGTATTTTTTAAATAAGCAGTTACTCTTTATTTAATTTCTTAGCTATACTAGGCGCATTTTTGGTCAATTTCTTAATACTTAAGTCCTGAGCCTTATCATTAGCTAACCTTAAATTTCTTTCAGATGATTGCAAATCTGCCTTAGTCTTTTCTAAAGCTTTTATCGTTCTATCAATATCATCTATAGCATCCAAAAACTTTCTAGAAGCTAATTCATAGTTTTTTCCAAAAGCTTCTTTAAAGACATTCATATTATTCTCAAAATTCTTAAAATCAATATCTTGGTTTTGCGCAACTATTAATTCTTTCTTATAATTTAAAGAATTTAAATTCGCATTTCTTAAGATAGTAATAATTGGAATAAAGTTTTGTGGTCTTACCACATACATCTTTTCATACTTATGTGACATATCCACAATTCCTTCATTATATAAATCATTATCCATTTCTAGAAGTGATACTAATACAGCGTATTCGCATCCTTTTTCTTTTCTGTCTTTATCTAACTTAGATAAAAAATCTTCATTTTTATGTTTTGTAGCTGTTTCATCAGCTTCATTTTTCATTTCAAACATAATTGATACAATTTCTGTATTATCTTCATCATAATCTCTGAAGATAAAATCTCCTTTGCTTCCTTTAGATGCATCATTATCTTTTTCAAAATACGCATTCTTAAACAAAGGTCTCACTCTATTAAATTCATAAAGACAATGTTGCTCAAGATTTTCACCAATCATCTTCGTAGATTGTCTAGCTTTAAAATCTTTGTAGTAGGCAATCTGTTCATCTTTAGTAGATAGTTTGGTTTCATATGCATCTTTTTGTGCTTGTTTATCAGCTATTAATTGACTTATTTGTTTTTCTTTTTCATTTAATGCTTCATTAACTTTAAGCTTGATTTCAGTATCTTTATTATTCAATTCACTTTTTAATGATTCTATTAACTTATCTTTTTCATTTAATAGTTTTTGATTATCTTTTTCATTTTTAGTCTTTAAAAGTTCTAACTCCTTTTTAAGTCTTTCATCAAAATCTTTTTGTCTTATTTTTAGTTCTTCATTAAATTGGTGATCTCTTACTTGTTTAACTATTGATTCATAATTTGATTCATCTATAGTAAATACTTCACCACAATTAGGACATTTAATTTGATTCATTTGACCTCCTTTGTATTAACCCTTTGCATTACTAGGATCATACCAATTTGTTCCATCATCACTTATTAAATATTTAAAATCATTTCTTTCAGAACTATAGTTAATTGCATACAATCTATTATTTGAAGCAAGTGAGAAAACACTATACATATTTTCTTCAATCATAGCCTCATCCATATATGAAAGATAGTTTCCTTGCGCAATTTCATATGCGACTTCTGGCATTGATTGTAAGACATCGAACACAAATTGCGAATAGGAAGCCAATTCTGCTTGCTCAAATATTAAATAGTCAGACATATCTACTAAACCCATTCGATATTGCGTTCTTAAACGATTGTTCATGATGTCTAAACCAGTATACATATAATAAGCACTATTCTCTTCTTGCTCAATATCATACTTAATCATTCCTACAGGATTAGATACTTCTCCACTTTCAATATAAATAAAAGGTAAACTATTTTTGGAAGAATAATGTACTTTTGAAATATCGTTTGTGCTTGCATCATATGATCCAACAGTTATATTCACATTATTTTTTGGAGTGATTAAATATACATAATTCATACGAAGCGATTGATCACCATAAATAATATGATCATCATCTATTTCATCAATAAAACTTAGATTCAATTTATCTTTAGCTCTATTTAAGATATCTTCTAATTTATCATTCTCATATAAACAACCTAATAAAGATACTTCCATAAACTCATAATCTTCCATAGATTCTATATATTGTTTTGTAAGAGGTTTTCTATCTAAAGGATCTTTCTTATCTGTACAAGAAAAAAGAATTAGACATATCATTAAGATTTGAATTATCTTTTTCATCTAAACACCTCCAATTACATTTTAATTTTATCACTTCTTATTAATTATTTTAGATATCTGTTTAATAGCTTCATCTGCTTCTGGTATTGGATAAGCAGGATAGACATGATTTAAACCTTCACCAATAATTAAAGTATTCTTAATCTTTTTTCTTTTTAATATTCTAGAAAACTTTACAATATCTGGATATAAGAATTCGTGTGTACCTGAAAATAAAGTTACATCCTTTAAACAAGTAACATCACCATAAATAGGAGATAAACGATAATCTTTTAAATCGGTACCATTTGCCCAATATAAAGCATCTACTAATAATTCATCTCTATTTAAAGTTGGATCTACTTTAATATATTTATCTATTTCAGGATTATCCATATTTAAATCAATCCAAGGTGAAAGTAAGATATGTTTATCAGGTAATCTTAAACCTTTTTCATTAAAAAACATAGTTAATCCCAAAGCTAAACCACCACCTGCAGAATCACCCATAAAAATTATTTGTTTATCAGGATAGTACTTCAAAACTTTCTTATAAAATTTCAATAGTATCTTATAACAATCTCTATAGTTAAAATGAGGTGCTAAAGGATAATCAGGAATAATGAATGTACAATCTATTTCTCTAGTAATCTTATCTAGCATCAACCAATGAAATGGTAAGAATTCATCAACATAAGCACCACCATGTAGGTAGATGACAATTTTATTAGAATTACTTTCAGTATTTAAATAAAACAATCTTAAATCATCATCAATTACATCATCTACTTTTTCTGAAAGTTTAACTAATAATGGTAGATTATATTTCTTTTTACCTTTTGCTTTGCGATACGCTAAAACAACATCTGTAATAGTTTTACCCTTAGGTACTACAGCTGTTTTAGCTACCATCTCAATAATTTTTGCCCTTGTAGATCTGCCCATAATAAATAAACAAAAATGGACCTAAGTCCATCTTATTAGCCTAATTGATCGAAATCAAAATCTTTTAATGCATTGTATAACTCTTCAGCTTCTTCTTTAGTTAAAGTAATACCTTTTTGCATCTTGTCTTCAGCTCTGTTCCATTTTCTAATATCAAGTTTAGGTTTACCATTTTCGCCATAAGTGATAACATTAGCTTCACAAGTATAGTTACCCTTCTCACTTAATACTGCGACTTTTTTATTGATTTCATACTTAAATTCTGGCATTTTAAACACCTCCCACGATCTTTAATATATCGATATTATTCTACCATTATTATATATATATTTACAATAAATAAAATATTTTAAAAATAATACCTATATAAATTCAAACCTTTTTAAAGCATTTACAATACCATTTTCATTAATATCCTCTGTAATATAATCTGCAGCTTGCTTACACTCATCAGACCCATTCCCCATGGCAATGCCTAATCCTGCATATTTCAACATTTCCACATCATTACCACCATCACCAAAGGCACAGACATCCTTAGGATCAATATTAAACTTCTCACAAGCCAGTTTTACCCCATAAGCTTTCCCAGTATTACTTGGAGCTATTTCTCCTCCTAATCTTAAATTTGAATGTGCTAGACCATTACTAATTTTTACTATGTCTTGTTTAGTATCATTTAAGGCATAATAAATAAAATGAATTACTCTTTCATTTTCATATTTCTTTATTTTAGGAATCATATTATATAGTCTTTTAAAAATAGCTTCCTTATCTTCATCGTGTCTATTTAAATATCCAATCCCATTATCTAAACAATAACGATATGTTACATCGTGGGTATCAAAATAATTTATTAATTGTTTAACTTTATCATCATCAATATATCTTATATCGAACTTATCATTATTAAATACATAAGCACCAGCTAATAGTATCACCATATCCATTAGTTCATATAATTTTTTAGGAATATTATATGTCTCTTCATATGATCTAGATGTATTTAAACATAACTTATAACCCTTACTCTTTAATTCTCTTAATGCATCGAAAACATCATCCTCAATACCACCAATTTTATGATTAAATAATGTCGCATCATTATCAAACACAAACATCTTTATATTCTTATAATCCATTAATAATTACTCCAATCATATACTATTAAATTTACTTTATCCTTATTATACATAAGATCATAATATGCTTTTTCACAATCCTTTGGATCTATCACATCACTAATTAATATTGAAATATCAAAATCATCACTTCTTAATAAATCAAAAACTTTATTTAGATTATTAATTAAGCTATTATTACTACCATCCACTGGTGATACTGGTGTGGTCTTATTAAAGCCTCCTTTTACTATTAAGTTTTTCATATGTATATTAGATAATACTGGAGTAATATCTACTTCATAAGAAACTCTAGGAGATCCAAGTAAGATTACTTGACCATAACTTCTAGTATTTTCAATACAATTAATAATTACTTCAGATAAACCTGTCACATCTACACTTATATCTAAACCTTTATTATCAGTTAATCTATCTATTTCTTCTTTAGGATCTTTTTGATCAATTAAATAATCTATACCCATCTTTTTAGCTAAATCTAGACGATGTTTAACTGGATCAATTCCTATTACTTTTAAACCCATCTTTTTATACATCGCTGCAACCAATATTCCAATGTTGCCTAAACCAAATACACCAACACTATCACCAATTTTTGCATCACTCAAATTAACACCTTGTATAGCTACTAGTAATAGATTAATAGCACTTGCTTTAATTGGATCAATGTCATCTGGTATTTTAAAGATTAAAGGACCTTGAACCTTATTTTCATGACTTCTTCTTACAACAGAAGCATGAGGTGCATTCACAAAAACTCTATCATTAACTTCAAAGTCTAAAGCTTTTCCCTTTTTTAAAACTTTTCCTACCATACAATATCCAGGTCTAACTGGATAAGAAAAACCTTTCTTTAATCCAAAAGCTCTAGATAATTCAGTGCCTGCAGAAATCATTGAATACTCTGCTTTAATTAAAGCTTCATTATCTTTTAAATTATCTTCACTTATTTCTTCTTTTGAAAGCCTTGATTCATTAATACCTATTAATTCAATATAAGTTGATTCCATAGTGTTCTCCATCTATATCAATCTTAGCATAAGGTATAATGAAGTTATGATAAAAGGTATACAAATAGAAATCTGTATAGGAAATGTACAAGATGGGCTTATTGCCAGTAAATATCCAATTGATCGTATTGAGCTAAATAGCGCCTTAGAACTAGGTGGTTTATCTTCATCTATTGAGACTTTAAAATACTTAAAGAGTAATATAGATAAGAAGATTTGTTGCATGATAAGGCCTAGAGGTGGTGATTTTAATTATACTGATCTTGAATTTGAAATAATGATGTCAGATGCAAAGAATATGTTAGAAAATGGAGCAGATGGTATAGTCTTTGGTTTTTTAAATAGTGATAATACTATTGATATAGATAAAACTTCAAAGATGTCTGAATTAATCCATTCATATAATAAGGAAGCTATCTTTCATAAAGCTTTTGATGAAATAGATGATTTAGATTTAGCAATTAAACAATTAATAGAATTAAAAATTAATAGAATACTTACTAGTGGTAAAGCTGAATATCCTAACATTATTGAAGGATGTGAAAGATTAAAGATCTTGAATGATAAATACTCTGATAAAATTGAAATTCTTCCAGGAGGAGGAGTTAGAGTAGATAATATTGTAGATGTGCTTAAAGTAAGTAATTGTAAACAGATACATATGACTTCTAAAATGAATAATCCTAATGGTTATTTACAATTAGATGAAAAACAATTAATTCAATTATTAAACAAGTTAGAAACTATATAATAGATATATGAAAATTAATAAAAGAGTTAGGAATAAAATTAAATATACTTTATATTTTGTTTTGTTTATGCTTGGACTATTTGTAACCAGGTATTTATATCTAAGGTTTGATAAAAGTCCTATAGAAATGACTTCTTATACTGAAAAGTATAAAGTTAAATATTTATATCATATTGATGGTGATACTGCAGTATTTAAAGATGAAAACAATAATGAGATTACTTGTCGCTTTATTGGTGTTGATGCACCTGAATATGGTGAAGATGGATTTGAGAAAGCATCTAATTATACTGATATGGTTTTAAGTAGTGCTTTTGAGATTGTTTTGGAACTTGAACCTAAATCAGAAAAATATGATAAATTCGATAGATTATTAGCTTGGGTATGGACAGATGGCTCTTTACTACAAGGCAAACTTGTGGAAAATAATTTAGTTGATATTAAATACTTATTCAATAATTATTTATATACTGAATATCTTTTTAAAGTAAAAACTCAAAATAATGTGACCAAATAGATTTATTTGTTTAGTAGATAGATGAAAGGAGTAATAGATGGAAGATAGAGAAATAGTTAAACTATATCTTGAAAAAGATGAAAAAGCTATCCAAGAAACTAAGAGTAAATATGAAAACTATTGTTTTTCTATTTCTTACAATATTCTTCATGATAGACAAGATGTCGATGAAGTATTAAATGATACATATCTAGCAACTTGGAATGCGATACCTCCTGCACATCCTGAAAATCTCTCTACATTTATTGGAAAGATTACTAGAAGGCTTTCTATAAACAAATTTCGTTCTAATAAAGCTATAAAACGCGGTGGAGAAGAAGTGACTCTTTCTTTTGAAGAACTTGAAGATTGTATTGATGATAATTCATTTAATGAGCAACTACAAAATCAATTATTAGCTGATACTATCAATCAATTTCTAAGCGAAATTAAAGAGAGTGATAGAAAAATCTTTGTGTGCAGGTACTATTACTTTGATTCAATAGAAGATATTTCAAAAAGATTCTTCTATACAAAATCAAAAGTAAAGATGTCTTTAAAACGCACTAGAGACAAATTAAAAGAATACTTAATTATGGAAGGAGTTATGAAATGAAAGCTGATAAATTAATTGATGCGATTGGCATGATTGATGATGAATATATAAATGAAGCTCATAGTAGTGTAAGAAAAAAATTTTCTTTATCTTGGGAATTAGTTGGCAAACTTGCAAGTGCTGCAATTTGTTTATTGTTGATTATTAATATATTTCCAATATTATTTAAATCAGCAAACTATTCTAATTCTGGAGGTTCAACTTCTTATAATGGTGCTGATTCATACGAATACTCTACTGATACTTATATAGAGCCATCACAAAATGCACTTGTGGACAACGAAGCTAAGACTAGCCAAGTTAAAGAAGATTCTAATAAAAAGCTAATCTTAACAGCTAATATGAATCTTGAAACTCAAGATCTTGATGATGCAAATAATAAACTTAACAATTTAATTGAGAAGTATAATGCTTATTTCCAATCAAACTCTATATATTATAGTGGTTCTAATACAAGAATATTAAATGCATCTATTAGAATACCTGCAGATAATTATTCTAGTTTTATTGAAGAAGTAAAACAGATAGCTAATACAACATCTTATTCAGAAAAAACAGATGATGTGACTGAATCATATATGGATATTGAAGCAAGACTTAATTCTTTAAAAGCTCAAGAAGAAAAAGTTTTAGAATTTTATGATAAAGCTACAACTATTGAAGATTTAATGGCAATAGAATCGAGATTAGCTGATTTAAGATATGAAATAGAATCATATGAATCAAGAATTAAAAACTATGATTTATTAATAGAATACTCTACATTAAGCATTTATATTTCAGAAACTAAAGCCTATACTACAACTAGTCCTAATTTCTTTACTAGATTAACTAACGCGTTTATAAATGGCTTTAATAATTTTATAGATTCAGTTGGTGATTTTATGATTGATATTGTATACAACATTTGGACAGTATTATTAATAATACTAATTGGTTTTATAGCTTACTTTATTTATAAAAGATTTATAAAAAGAAATAAGGCGTGATATCAATCACGCCTTTTAATTCTTTTTGTTAAAGTGGTAATACTTGAAGTAGGACATACTAGTTTACATAAGTGACATCCTACACATTTATTAGCAAGTAGTTTAGGTCTTCTAGTTTCTTTATCAAATTGTATTGCTTGGTGTCCTCCATCATAACAAGATATATGACATCTTCCACAACCAATACATGTATCTGAGTTAAATTTAGGGAATAATATAGTATCTCTTTCTAATTGATTAAGCTCTACAATGTTTCCAATTGAACCACCAATTAATTGTTTTAAATTAGAAATATTTCTTAGTTGCATATAATTCTTTAAACCATTTACTAAGTCTTCAATAATACGATAGCCATATTGCATTATTGCTGTAGTAACCTGTAAAGAAGAAGCACCTAATAATATAAATTCTAGACCATCTCTATAAGTTTCTATTCCGCCCATAGCAGAGATATGCATATCTTTCATATCTTTAGATTCAGAAACCTCTGAAATAAATCTTAAAGCAATTGGTTTTACTGCCCTTCCAGAATAACCACCCAAACTTGAACTTCCTCTTATAGAAGGTTCAGGAGTTAAAGTATCAATATTAATTCCAGTAATTGACATTATGGTGTTTATAGCAGCAATTCCATCACACCCACCTCTTTTAGCAGCTAAAGCATAAGGAAGCATATCTTGTACATTAGGAGTCATTTTAGCTAAAATTGGCTTCTTTGTACCTTTTCTTGCAGCTATAGAAAATCTTTCTACTAATTCTTTATCTTGACCTATAGTAACACCCAAAGAACCATCTTCCATATTAGGACATGAAAAATTAAGTTCAATAACATCAGCACCAGCTTCATCACATTTTCTTGATAGATATTCCCATTCTGATTCATTTCTACCCATGATTGAAGCAATTATGACCTTACTAGGATATTTTTCTTTTAATTCTTTAAAAACAATTAAGTTTTCTTCAAGCGCATGATCTGATAATTGTTCAATATTTTTAAAACCAAAGAAAGATCCAGTTCTACTTTTAAGCACAGAAAATCTTGGTGAAGCTTCGTGTTGTTCAAAAAGACATATTGTCTTAAATGCACAACCTGCCCATCCTAAAGCGAAAGCCTTATCAATCATTTCATAGTTCGATGCGACAACGGAAGATGATAAAACATAAGGATTCTCTAATTTAACACCACAGATTTCACTGCTAATATCTACATCAAAATCTTCATTAATAATTTCACTATTATCTTTTAAATCACCTAGATGCTTCATTAAATCTTTAATAGAAATTTGTTTATCATATTTTTTTAAAACGCATTCTTGCTCACAAAAACCTTCACATTTATCACATTCATTATTAAAATTTTTAAAAGCACTATATTCGTTTTCAAAATATAAAGATCTAATCCTATCTGCAGGATTTACATTATAAACACATGCCTTTGAACAAGGAGCATCTTCACATAATAAACATCTATTAATCTCTGTCTCGTATACAATATTCATAATTAATCTATAACACAATTATAAACTATGTGTTTTAAATATTATTAAGATAATTGAGCTATACCTAAACAATAAGTTTGAGCTACAGAATAATCATCATTTAATATAACAATATCAGCATCATAACCATAAGCTATTCTTCCTTTATGATTATCCATACCTATATATTTCATTGGATTGATACTAGCAGCATCAATTGCATCTTCAAATGGAACAAGTGCATTTTCTACTAAAATCTTAACACCTTCATTAATCTTTAAAGTTGAACCTGCAAGTTGTTTTTTACCTGTTGTTATATGTGCAGAACCATCTTCATATATTTCCACATCTTGACCACCAAAATCAAACACTGATCCTACAGGATATCCCTTACACATTAAAGAATCAGAAATAATTACTCCATAACCTTGTTTTTGTCTAAAGAATATATTTAAAGATGCAAGTGTTGAATGATTACCATCACAAATACATTCTGCAAAAGTATCATGAGCTCTAAAAGCTGCACCTACAGCACCATTTTCTCTATGAGAAAAAGGACTCATACCATTATATGTATGTGTGAATCCTCTAGCACCATTCGCAAGTGCAAGCATAGCTGTATCATATGAAGTACCAGTATGGCCAATAGAAACTCTCACACCAGTGTCTGCACAATGTTTAATTAGTTTAAAACCTTCATCATGTTCAGGAGCCATAGTGATTATTTTTATATCATCTCCACTAGCTTGTTGATACTGTTTAAATTCTTCAACACTAGGTGCTACAATGTATGGCTCAGGTTGTGCGCCTTTATATGCAACATCAATATATGGGCCCTCAAAATGAATTCCTAAGATTTGTGCACCTTCAGGTTTTTCATTTTTTACTTCTCTAACTTCTTTTAAAGCATTGATTAAAGTATCATGAGCTTGCGTTAAAGTTGTAGGGCAAATACCACACACTCCTTCAAGTGGTAAATCCTTTAACCATTTTCTTAGACCATCTTTACCACCAGCTGTAGTATCATAACCAAAATAACCATGAGTATGAACATCATAAAATCCTGGCACGATCCTAAGATCACCATAATCTTTATCAACGTTTTTCTCACCATATTTAAAAATACCAGTAATCTTCCCATCATTAATTTCCACTTGTGCAGGAATCAAACTAGAAGCAATATACACTCTTTTACTCTGTATTATCATAAATATATTCTCCTTATTACTAATAATAACATAAGAAAATGTGTATAATTATATTTGTAATTATAAAAGAAGGAATTATTATTATGCCTAAAAACTCAATAAGCAAAGCAAGTGATTTAAATGGACTGTTTATCTATCAAGATCCAAAAAAAGGAACTGTTTATTATGATATTTTTTCTAAAAAAGGATATGTACTAACAAGTTCTGATGTAAAAAAATATGTATTATATAGCTCATCTTTATCTATTGGTTTAGTTGCAGCAGCTTTAGCATACGCCCTATTCAATACTGGAATTGTCCCAGCTGCATTAATATTTGTTGTGGTATATGTGATATTAGAAATAATATTTAGGGTTAGTTTCTTATATAAACTTCCTAAAGCAGAAAATTGGAAACCTTTTAAGAAAGATAGTATCTTTGTAGCTATTGCTAAGATGTATTCCACAACTAGATTAGCTATCCTAATAGGCTTGTTAATTCTAATCACAATCTTAATGCCTGTATATGCAAATATGGCACAAATGGATAATGTAAATAAATATGGCAGCTACATCATTGCAGCCGCCACAGGAATATATGCAATTATAAATATTATTGCTTTAATTCAAAAGAAACAAAACAATTATTAAATATTAAGATAATCTGCCCAAATGGAGCAGATTTTTTCTGCTTCTTTTAAAGACTTTGCTTCAGCAAATATTCTAAGTAATGGTTCAGTTCCTGAAAATCTTACTGATACCCAAGAATCATCTTCAAAATAAATCTTACATCCATCCATATAAGAAATATGATCAATCTTTTTATCAAACTCAGGAATCATTTTATCTTCCATAATCTTTTTAATAAAACTTTCCTTTAATTCTGGTTTAAAAGAATAAGCTTTACTAACTATTTCTCTATGACCACATCTACTTTTTATTTCATCGTATAACTTAGAAATACTCTTACCAGTCTTAGCAATCATCTCCACAAGTAAAGCTGCAGCATATACACCATCTTTACCTTTTGTACGTCCTTGAATTGTCATGCCACCAGATGATTCTCCACCTATTATTGCATTAACCTCATCCATCTTAGATGATATCCATTTAAATCCTACTGGTACTTCATAACATTTTTGTCCATATTGTTTTGCGAGTTCATCTAAACTATGTGTTGTACATAAGTTTCTTACAACTGGACCCTTCATATTACGATATTCCATTAAATACCAATATAGTAATAATAAAATATCATTAGCATCTAGATATCTTCCTGTATCATCAATGATGCCTATTCTATCAGCATCACCATCAGTAGCTATCCCTAAATCGCAATTTCTGACCTTCACAAATGTCGTAAGTTCATCCATCAACATTTCATCTGGTGCAGGCATATGACCACCAAATAAAGTATCATGCCCTCCATGAATTGTTTCTACTTCTGTACGACATGTGATCATTATTGTTTTAATTGCGGTTTCTGATACACCATACATTGGATCTAAAGCTATTTTTAAATTAGCTTTCTTAATAGCTTCGCAGTCTATATCAGCTAAAATGAAATCAATATAATCATTTATTGGATATATTTCTTCAATCATCTTTGAATCTAAGCCGTCTTGATAATCTAAATGTTTCACAGGTAATTCAACTTTAGAAATATATTCTTCAATATTTTGCGTCACTTCAACATCCGCATCTTTACCACCTTTAGTAAACACTTTTATGCCATTATATAAAGCTGGGTTATGACTTGCGGTAATCATTAAACCATAAGCTAATTCATCACGTTGAACTAAATACATTATTACTGGTGTAGGACACGATTTATTAACTAAACGACATTTAATACCATTAAAAGCTAATACCTCAGAAATCCATCTCATAGCTTCCTTAGATAAAAATCTTCTATCATAACCAATAATAATTCCTTGATTATCTACTTTTTCATCTTTCATTTTTTGTGCTAAAGCACACGCAAATATCTGAATGTTTTCCTTTGTGAATTCATCCCCTATAATTGCACGCCAACCACCAGTTCCAAAATGTATCATTGTAACACTCCTAAATCTTTATTTCTTCTTTTCTTAATTCTTTCTTAAATTCTTCAACTCCGTCAAACACGCATCCTTTAAATCCAAATTCTAATGCATGATAGATATTTGTAGAACTATCATCCACGAAAAAGCATTCTTCAGGTATTAAATTGTATTTTTCACATATATGTTTATATATTTCCATATAAGGTTTCAATAATTTAATTTCAGATGATGTAACCCTACCATCAAAGTATTCATAACCTTCTATCTTATGAAAATAATCTTTCTGCGCTATAGAAGCATTGGATAATAAATAAATATTATATCCGTTTTCTTTTAATGACCTTATAGTATCTTTCATACCATCTATAGGCTTAAAATAAATATTCCACCAATTATCAATCAACCTAGCTACTTTATCATGAACTCTTTCAGGTAATCTTGAATTAACACTATTAATTGCCTCTTCGAAGGAGATTGTCCCTGCATCTAAAGCTACCCATTCTACTTCTTTAAATAATTCACAATATACTAAATCATGGTCGTTATTATCTATACCAACTTCTTCAATCAATTTATGGGGGTTCCAATCAATTAGAACCCCACCCATATCAAATATAATATTTTTAATCATGCCTTAGAAAACCTTTGTTTAAGTTTAGCTTTAAACTTATTTCTTCTTTCTCTTGCAGCTATACGCTCAGATAAGTCTCTAGAACCCACGCCATATACTAGATACAGAATAATTCCAGATATTACCATAATAAACACTGTAGAAGCACATCTTCTTCCAGATGCGTTAACGTTATATCCATACAATCCTTCATCTTTTGTCATAGCCTGAATTACCATGGCATATGTTGTACCATATGTAGAAGCAAATGATGCAGACATATCATATTCTGTAAATAATGAGTTAAAGTTTAAAGCAAATACCGCCATTACTGAAGGAATGATAATTGGAAGTTTAACTTTAAAGAAAGTCATCAACTTACTAGAGCCTAAATTCTTTGCCGCATCTTCCAGCTCGGTATCAATTGAATAGAACGCGGCTTTTATCATTCTTAAAGAGAATGGCAGTTTGGTTATTGTGTATGCCAAGACAATTAGTATCCTGACATTTTGAGCATAGTATAGATTTTGATTACCTACATACCAAACATTGTTGTTGAAGAATACTCTATATGAATAACAAATTAATATTGTAGGTAGTAACCATGGGAATAGTAAACTATATTCTAAAGCAACAGCTCTTTTCTTATTTAAGTGCTTAAAAATATATTCACAAGCAATAACAACTATTACACAAGCTAAGAATGCGCCAATAGCCGATAATATAAAGCTTAATTTAATACCGCCTAATGTTACATCATTAGTAAATAGTCCTGAAATTGCTCCCTTTCTTAATTTGTAATTACCAGAACCAGTCATATATTGGTAGTCAGCTTGACCAATATAATTAAGAATAGTCCAATCACTTAAGTTTAGTGTTTTAGATCTTATCGCATTATAGTTCTGGAATGAGAATAAAATAATCATCACTACTGGAATCATATAAATAATGAATAATACATAAGCATATATATGTGCAAATGCATTCCAGAAAGGATTAGTTATTTTTTGTTTTTGTAGTTTAGCTTTTGTTTTTGAAACAGAAAGATAGTGTCCTTTTCTTTCATAAGCTGATAAAATCGATAACACTACTACTGTGAAAATAGCTAGAATTACTGATAATAAAGCAGCTCTAGCTTGCGGGAAGGATTCATCTGCAGTAGATGATCCTGCAAGTCTTACAATCTCTGGGTTTATTGCACTATAACCTAATAGTTGAGGAGCAGACATCGCACAGACACCTGTAACAAAAGTCATAACTGTAAGAGAAAATAGTGTTGGAATTAAGGTAGGAAGTACTACAGTAAATAGCACTTTAAAAGGTCCAGCACCCATGTTTCTTGCAGCTTCAACAGTGTTATAGTCTATTTGTCTAATAGCGTTTCTTAAAAACAACATATGGTTAGAAGTACAAGCAAAAGTCATTGTAAAGACAACGGCTTTAAAACCCATAAACCATCTATCATTAAATCCTGGAAATGCTTGAACTAAGTATCTAGTTAAAATTCCATCATATGAATATAAGAATGAATAACCAGTAACTAATGCAACACCAGAATAAATCATGGTAGTCATATAACCAAGACGTAAGAATTTAGCACCTTTTATATCAAAATATTCTGTTAGTAATACTATAGATATACCTACGATATTTACAGTCACTACTAACACTAATGCAAGTCTTAAAGAATTCCATACATAGTCTTTCATGTTTCCAGTAAGGAAAAATCTTATAACTGCAAATGGATCATTAGATGTAGTAAAAATACTTGTGAGTGTATTGATAGTAGGACGAATCATGAAACCTAAAAAGAAATATAAATAGATTAAAAAACCTACCAAAGTAACAATCTTATTAGGATCAAATTTCTTTAAAAGCTTATTCATCTTCTTTCTCCAAAGATGGCTTATAACTCATGACATCACTAGGATTAATTAAAACTTTAACCTTTTGACCATCATCATAAATTCTTACACCATCATTCTTTTCAATGACTTTCAAAGTCATTGAACCTAAATCTACATAATACTTAATATATAGACCATAGTATTCTGTAGAAGTAACAACACCATCAAATACAACATCACCTTTTTTAGGTTCTACATCCACATGCGTTCTTTCAAGTCTAATATAGTTATTATTATCAATATCTAAATTTCCACCATTTTCATTTAATTTAGTTACAACTTCTTTTGATAATAAGTTGATATCACCTATAAAATTACATACAAATTCAGTTTTAGATTCATTGTATATTTCATTAGGTGTACCAATTTGTTCAATATAGCCTTTATTAAAAACTGCAATACGATCAGATAATGTTAAAGCTTCTTCTTGGTCATGTGTAACATAGATTGTAGTGATACCAAAATCTTTTTGCATCTTCTTTAATTCGTTTCTTAATTGAACACGAAGCTTTGCATCCAAATTAGATAATGGCTCATCCATACAAATAATATCTGGATCTGTAACTAATGCTCTAGCGATGGCAACTCTTTGTTGTTGCCCACCAGATAATTCAGATACAGGACGCTTTAACTGTTCTTCAGATAAATCAACACGATTTGCAATATCATGAACTTTTTTATCAATTTCCTGTTTAGGAAGTTTCTTTATTTTTAAACCATAAGCAATATTGTCATAAACAGTCATTGTTGGAAATAGTGCGTATGACTGAAACACAATACCGATATGTCTTTTTTCAATGTCAACTTTTGTAATGTCATTTCCATTAGAAATAACTTGTCCTTCACTTGGTTCTATAAAACCAGTAATAGTTCTTAAGGTTGTTGTTTTACCACAACCAGAAGGACCTAAAAATGTAAAAAACTCTCCATCCTTAACATCAACGTTAATACCATGTAGAGCTACAAAATCCCCAAATTTAACTTCAATGTTTTTTAATTCAATCATATATTTTTCCTACCTTAATATGTAATTTTAAACATGGTGGGCACAACATGCCCACCATGTAATAGTTTTATAAATTAGTTTTTATTACTCGCCTTGTTTTTGAGTTAATGTAGACCAATCTAAGTTATCCCAATCTGGAGTTGTAGGTGCCTTAGCATCATCATTCCAATAATAACCTAAGTTAGTTAAAATATTAGTCCACTCAGCAGAGTGAGCTGCAACATAAGTTGCATAGTTAGCACCTGTTCCTGGAATTTCTTTTAATGCAAAGTTTTCAATTTGATAAATTGGTGGAATGCCGTTAGGATATAAAACCTTAACTGCATCTTCATTGCATGGGTAAGAATCAAATTCTTCAGACCAAGCAATTTGAGTTTCAGCAGAGCCAAACCATTCAGCAAATGCTTTAACATGTTCAGTTTGTGCTTCAGTTCTACCTTCTTTATCAACGATACCTAAGTACTCAGCAATATAGTAAGTGCCATCAGCAAAGTCACATAATTGCCAGTTTTCAGGTTCAGTAGTTCCTTTTAATGGATGATCAGAAACACCATCACCAGCATCAATTTCACCATATAGTGAGCTTGAATAGAATGTACCGATAGCAACATCACCTCTGATTAAAGGTCTAATACCTTGTGAATCATCAACGAAGAATTTACCATCTGCACAGTATTCCCAAAGTTTTTTCCAACCATCTACAGAAACACCACCAGCTGGTGAAGATGGATCAACATATGGATATAAAATTGAAGAGTTGATATTAGCGTTTGTTGTACCACCAACTTTATTTTGACGATACCATACTAAATTATGTTCTTTAGCATAATCAACGATATCACCCCAGTGTTGAAGATGAATTTCTTCACCATTTGTACCATATTCGTCAGTTCTGTAAAGCATTAATACGTTTTGAATAACCAAGCCATAAGCTTTGCCATCATACTTGTAAACGCCAACTTTGTCAGCCCATGATGGAGTCCAATCCATGATTCTTACATTTTCATATTGATTGTTTACTAATTGACCCCAACGAGTTTCATTTAAACCGAAAATAATATCACCATCTTTATTTTCGTTTGCAGCTTGAACAGCTACGTTGTCTCCAGAGATAACTGATGTATCATCAATAGAGATTTCAAATCCTGCTTCCTTAGCTGCATTAATTAGCCAAGTTGTTCTTTCAGGTGAGTTAGAGTTTGAATAAATTCTAATTACATAATCAGAAGCATCATCGCCGCCTTGATTACCACCTGAATTGCCACCATTACCACCAGCACAAGCAGTCAAGCTTAGTAGTAACGCAAGAACTAGAACAAAAATACTAGTTTTTTTCATAGTCTTTTCATTTTCTCCCTTCTAATAAAAATAACTACTAATACAATTATATAACATCTGAAAGCGTATACAAAGCTTATTAAAAATTCTCGTTTTTTAACAAGTTGGTGCCCTTTCTACTATTTAGATATCCTTTTAATAATGCAACCCAGTCAGTTTGAATAATATCAAAGCCCATATCAACTAGTTTTCCCCATGTTTCATCAAAACCTTTAATAATCGCATTATTATCATCTAATCCAGCACATATATTATGTTTTTCTAAACAACTAATAGTTTCACAATTCACGAATGTAAGTAAATCATTATCTTTATAAAACTTAAACATTTCTTCACTTATTAATTCACTATCTAAACTACTAAATAATAGTTCAACTGCAACCATATTAATATCATATTTAAGACATAGATCTAATTCTTCTGAATTAATTAAGATAGGCATAAAAGGAATATTTTTTCCTTTTGCCTCTAGTGTTTCTAATAATTGTTTTTCTGGATGACATTTTAATAAATAATGGTCATAATCTCTTTTACTTAAAAATTCTATTATTTCATCCCAATATGACCACGATCTATCAATATTGAATAAAACACCAGGATAAGCATCTAAAACTTCTTCTAATCTACTAACTTTTAATCCACTAGGGTAATTTAGCCAATTATATAAAACTAAATCATCTATTTGTTTACTAGTTAAATTTCTTATATCATCATCTAAATGTAAGACATGTTTTTCTTGGTTGTCATGAAAAACATAGAATACATTATCTTTGGATAAAATTACATCAAGTTCTAAAATATCTGCACCTTGTAGTAAAGCAGATTTCATAGTGTAAATATTATTCTGTGAAAGATTACCTCCACAAGATCCTCTATGCGATGTAACAAGCACTCCTTCTTCTCTAGCTTTCAAAAATAAATTATTTTTCATATTTAATCCACTCCAATCATTAATATTGTTGAAACATTTCTTATCATCCCTGCTACATTACCAATAGAAGTTGCAGGATAACTTATTTCTTTTAATACTCCATCCTTAGATATACTTAATACACTAGATGCCCCACCATCCACATTCATTAAATATTTCACATCAGGATAAACTTTTCTAACTAGGCTACACATTTGTTGATAGGTAGCACCCAAGGTTTCTTCATTTCTTCCATCAAAGACACATACTATTAAGCTACCATCATTTAATTTTCCTAGTGCAGTTCTAGGATGCTTACTAGGTTTTTCTATTGCGGTATCTTGAGATAATTTGCTTAGTGGTGATAACCATCCTTCTTGTATTAAGCTATCAATAGTGAAATCTTTTCCATCATCTATCAGCATCATTCCTCCACCATATGCAAACTTAATGTTTTCTGTTTCATTTAAATGTATTTCAATCTTAGGATTATTTAACTTTAATTCATCTTTAAAAGATAATACATAACCAACACAAGGAATTGCGACTTCACTATTTTTAATAGTAACCACCTTATCTTGAAGCATCACTATATTAGTTCTTTTAGCACCCACTAATTTTATATAATTATCATTATCTTCATCATCAATAGAATAGTATGGTGTATATATTACTAAATCCTTATTTCTTTCAGTATTAAAACTACTACTATCAAAATAATATTTTTTATCATTAACCAATACATAACCAGACATCTTATTTAATTTAAATAATTGTATTTCATCATTATTATCGATTCCAAAAATAGCTTTATCATATAAAGAAATACTCTCAAACCTACCATCCTTTTTATAATCTAAATGACAATTAAATGATTCATCAATCTGTTCATCTAATCTATCTTTTCTTTGATTATTATAAGTGGTCATCAATTTAGATGTTGTGAAGAATAAAAAATTATTAATAAAATAAGTTCCTTTATAATCTTTTATTAATTCTCTTATATTTTCTTGTTTCATATTCTCTAATACTTTAATATTAAAAGGTTTATCAACTTTAATAGTATGCATCACTAAAGAATCTTCATCAGCTTTATATTCAACTTTTTGGTAATTATATTTACTTAAATCAAGTTCTTGAATAATTCTATTATCATTTTGATAAATATTATCAAAGTATTTAGGATATTTACTAAATAAATTGTCTATATCTTTATAAATATTTAATCCATAATCTTTATGTAGATAATACAGTTGAGAGTATGTTAGTATAGACTTCTTTGTTAAATATACATAATCTGTGATATCAAATCCTGAAGGTACATATAATAGATGTCTGCCTTTTCTTTGATTCACAAATGCTTTTGTGATGTAAGTATCTGCTTTAGCTAAAACAAAACTATCTATCTTTAAATCTCTTAAAGCTAAGTATGCACCTTGTCCTGCACATATTAAAACACAATCATCATTATCAATAATGTTTTGAATTACTTCATTATATTCTATTTTATTAATGTCTAAAGTATTGCCTAAAAACTTTAATTCAAACTTAGTTTTATTAGTAATTTTATTTAATAGATTATTTAAAGCAGCTCTTTCTATTTCATCTTCAACAACATATAAAACATTATTCTTAGTCTTTAATAATTCTTCTAGGATATCTATTTGATTTAAACCATCTATCAAAACATCTTCATCATCTACAATAAAATCTTTGTTGTAATGTTTTAATCTAATACTTACTAATTCTTCATAAATATCTTCTATACACATTGAATCTAAATGATTAAAATCAGAAAAATATCTAACTAAATCATTCATATAATTACTATATATAGTATTATCAATTATTCTTTCTTTATGAAGTTTATCTATTTTTTTATCAATAATACTAAAAGATGTTTTAGAGTAAACAGCTTGAAATTCTTTATACTCATAAAAAGTATATATCGTATCACTTCGATATGTATTACGAAAATATGATCCTATTTTTCTATTTGACTTAGCTATATTTAGATAATTCATATACTATTTAAACTTAATATTTCCACTCTTTAAAGCTTTTTCTAAAACTGAAATACTCAATAAAGTCATTTCATTATATTCTTTAGCTTTCTTTAGGTCTTTTTCATTTATTAGTCTTTTAAACTCTACATATTCATGGTAATGAGGAAGTTCATAATGCTTATTTAACTTATATGTTTTTTTCTTACCTGCATTATCAATATGATTAACTTCATAAATTATACTAGAAGCATAATCAGAATTAATAAAACCTTTATCGCCTTGTATACAAACTTTAGTTGGTGCCTTACAATCTTTAGCTGCAACACATGTTGCTTTGAAATTTCCATAATCTAATACTAAAACACCTGATGTATCAATCTTTTTATAAATATTTGGATAGTAAGATACTTTTTTAGGTTCGCCAAATATTCCTAAGACAAAATTAATATTATAAATACCTAAATCCATTAAAGCACCACCTGCTTTTTTATAATCAAACGCAGGTAATACAATACCTTTTTTAAATTTATCGTATCTAGAAGAATATTGAGAAAAATTAATATCAACTAATTTAATATCCCCTATTTCTTTTACTAATTTCTTTATATTTTCATAATTAGGCATATGTAATAAAGTTACTGCATCAAAGATTATTCTTTTTTTCTTATGAGCTAAATCTATTAATGCTTTTGCCTGTCTATAAGTTGGAGTAAATGGTTTTTCAACTATTACATGTTTACCATTCTCTAAGGCTTTTTTAGCTATTTCATAATGAAGATGATTTGGTGTAGCTATATATATTACATCAATCTTTTTATCTTTAAGGATCACATCATTATCTAATGCATAATAATCAATGTTATATTTATCTTTTAATTCTTTAAGTCTAGTTTCAGTATGAGATGATATTCCCACATAATGAAAACCTTTAACTTTCTTAGTAGTTTCAATAAAACTAGGCACAATAAATCCTGATCCAATAATTCCTACATTAATCATTTTCTTTCCCCCTTAATATTTCAACTTGCAAGACTTAATAGCTCTGTCTAAAACATCAGCTACTAATAATGTTGTTTTGTTATGCTCATAAGCTTTAGCTAGATCTTTTTTCTTGTAAATATTTAAGAACTCTTTAAGTTCATATTTCCATGCACCAAATTCATCATCTTGCTCACTAAAGTTATCTTCTTTACCATCATTCATCTTTAAAGTGTATGAACCACATCTACTTGTAGTAGTATTGCATCTTAAATATCCTAAATCTCCCTGTACTAATGCATAACAATCAGCTTTACAATCTTTACCCGCAATTAACTCAGCTTTAAAAGAACCATAATCTAGAATTAACACTCCAGAGGTATCAACACCCTTTTCAATATTAGGATGATAATAAACATTTAAAGGTTTACCAAACATTCCTACAACAAAATGAATATTATAAACATTTAAATCAAGTAAAGCTCCTCCAGCCATATTTTTATCAAATACAGGTTGAATAATTCCTTTTTTAAAGTTTTCGTATCTTCTTGAATATTGTGAAAAGTTAGCAACAACCATCTTTATTTCACCAACTTTATCTTTTAATTTAATCATCTTCTTATATACAGGATTATGTTTTGTGACTATTGCTTCAAAGATGATTAATTTATGCTTTTTAGCATAATCAATTAGTTTTTTAGATTCATCATAATGTACAGTAAATGGTTTTTCTAATATTACATGTTTACCATGTTTTAAAGCTTTCATAGCATATTCATAATGCAAAGCATTTGGTAAACCAATATATACAACATCTATCTTTTCATCATTTAAAAATTTGTCTAAATCTGTAGTATAGTAATCAAACTCTTTTTCAAATTTAATTAATTTTTCTAAGTGTCTGCCCCAGATAGCTCTTAAATGATAATCTTTATATAACTTAGAAACCTCAATAAAAACAGGCACAATAAAGCCTGAACCAATTACTCCTACATTCATGATTGTCTTCCTTCCATACTTTTATTCATCTATATACATTATAATATAAAGCAATATTATATAATTATGTTGAAATGATAAAAGCAATATTTTTAGATTTTGATGGTACTACTTATTCTCATAACTTAGGTGGAATACCAAATAGTACATACAAAGCTTTAAAGAAAGTTAAAGAAAAAGGTATTCTTACCTTTTTATGTACAGGAAGAGCATATTCTGAACTAGAATGGTTTGATTTGTCTAAATTAGATATAGATGGAATCATTGTGTCTAATGGGCAACTAGCCTTTGATAAGAATCATAACATTATTTATTCAAGACCAATTGAAGGCATCTTAAAAGAGAAGCTCGTAGAAATTTTTAAACAGAAAAAACATCCGATGCATATATCTACAGCTGATGATATTTATATGAGTTTTGTGAACGATGTGGTTGTTGTTGTACAAAATGCAATATCTTCAAAAATTCCTGATATAAAAGAGTATCAAGGAGAAGAATTTTATATGGCTTCTATTTATATTGATAGAAATTCTAGAACAGATGATTTAGATGAACTAGCTAAATATGGAGAAATAACATTCTGGCATAAAGATGCTTGCGATATTGTGCCAAAGGGTGTAAGTAAATCTACAGGAATTGATTTAGTGTGCCAAAAATATAATATTGATGTAAAAGATACTTTAGCTGTAGGTGATGGTGAAAATGATATTGCAATGCTAGAACGTTGTGGTGTTGGAGTAGCTATGGGCAATAGCACCCAAGCAGTAAAAGAAATATCTGATTATATAACAGATGATATAGATAATGATGGTCTTTTTAAAGCATTCAAATATTTCAAACTAATATAAAGGAGAAATTATGGAATACTCATTTAAAAAAATTAATATTGAAGCACCTTTCCCAACAACTCAATGTGGGCATTCTTCACAAACAAATCTTATTTATGATTATCACGATCCTTTATATTGTAGAGCATCATCTTTTAAAGATGATAATAATTGGATTATTCATTTATCTTTAGACTTATTAGCTTTTGATTTAAAGCATCGCAATCTCATACAAGATTATTTAAGAAATTATTATGCAAATAATAATCTTCATTTAATAACTTCTAGTACACATACACATTATGCAAATAGTGTTAGGGATGATAAGTATGTTGATTATTTATGTAATTTATTAAAAGAAGAATTAATCAAGATGGAATACAAAGATATCAATAATGTTACAACTTCTTATCAAAGGATTCATTGCACTGCTGTAGGTAAATCTAGAATATCTGATTATGAAACAAACAATGAATATTTAGGATTAATAAAATTTTATGAAAACGATGATAATTTCTTTAATATAATTTACTATAATTGTCATCCAACAATACTACATGCCAATGTTCCATATTTCTCAAGTGAATATCCAGGATATGTCTTAGCTAAATTAGAAAAACAATATCCTAATATTGATTTCACCTATATGCAAGGTGCAGCTGGTGATATCTCTTCTAGATTTGTAAGATCTGGACAAGACTATGATGCTTTAAAAGAACTTGGAGATAAGTTATATAATCAAATAATCGATTTAATGAAACAAGAAGTTGATAGAAAACCATTACAACTTGAATATAAAGAAGTACCTTTAGAGTATGAACACGAATTTACTCCGATTGATTTATCACAAATTAGGGCAGATTTATCTGAAAGAGAATTAGAAACAATCAAGTTAGGTCAAGAAGCTAGAAAGAAACTAGAAGAAAAAAACAATCCATTATTTACTACATTAATTAAAGATATTATTATTTCATCATTAAATCTTGGTAGTATTAAATTTATATTCTTCCCTAACGAGATATTCTCTGAATATATGAATTATTTAGATTTAAATAAAGAATTATTAGTAAGTTATTCTAATGGTTATGGACCATATGTATTACCAATAGACTTTAAATATATAACTTATGAGATGTTTACAGATACTCTTACAAAAAAGACAAAAGAAAAAATAATTGAGATATTAAAAACGATCTAATAATAGATCGTTTTTATCTAGATTATAAGTGCTTTTCTATCATAATAATATTTTGTAAATAACTTTTTATTTATAAAGTCTGCAAAGCCATCATTTTCAACATCTAAATCAGTTATAAAATCTGCGCAAGCTTTAGTATCATCTGCGCCATTTAATAAACACACTCCTACTCCGGTAATTAGTGTATTAAAAATGAACTATTACTAGTTCATTTCTTTCTCAAACTCTTTTTAATATTTTCAAACGCTTCAGGAATAGAAAGTGTTTTACTATTTTTTGCTTTAATATAGTTTTTCTCTTTTTCTTTAAGTAAGTTATATAAGGTTTTATATGCCTTACTTATTTCGAAACTATCTTTGTATATTACTTTATCATCTTCTAATTGAACTTCTAAAGTGTCGTGACCATTGTCTCTATTTACAGACCATTGTTTAATCATAGTAAATGGTATGAAACATGCTAACTTAGCTTGTTTATCACCATAAAACAATATTCCTGAATCAAAAATATCTAATACTTTATAATCTTCTATTTCTTTAAAAACAATAAAACTTAAAAGAATGCAAAAAGCCCCTAATATTCTAGCAGTAAAATGATTCACAAATAATAAAGCTATACCAATTGCCCCAACAATAACAATAGGCATCTTAGGTTTAAAATTAATTGCTTTTACAAAATTACCTTGTGTTTTAACTTCTTCAATAGGTAAGTATTTTAATTCTTGATTTTCCATAATCTAATCTTATCATAATAAAAAGCCATTACATCAGTAATAGCTTTTGTTTTATAATAAGTAATTCTTATAGACCGTTCTTGCTTAATAGATCTAAGAAATTTTCTGTTTCGTTCATAGTAGTTAATCTACTATTTAGTACGCCACCTCTCATTTCAGCAATTTGACGATATATCTTAGCATCATCTGCAGTTACAGCAATTGATTTAGTAACCATCTTGTATTCTGTTCCTTGAATTGGTGCGGCATTGCCTACATTAACTTCTTGAACTTCTAAACCAGATTCTAAGATTGCTAGAGCATCTGAAGGGAACTTACAAATAACAAACATTGTTTCTTCTGGATGTTCCTTAGCATAATTTAAAGTTTCTTCAATTGAAAATACATATACTGTATTTCCTCTAGCAGCCATTGGTAATGCCATTTTTTGAATTGGATCTGCAGCTACTTTATCATTACAAACAATAATCTTATCTGCTCCAATTGAATTCATCCAAGTAACAGCAACCTGACCATGAATTAATCTGTTATCGATTCTTAAATGTTTAATCATATAAAACTCCTCCATTTCTATTATATAACATTTGTATAAACGCTTACATTTAGTGTAAATTATATTGGTATTTAAAATCAACTAATCTTCAATTTCTATTTTATATCCTTCAACATAAGACTTTACAAAATTAGAAACTATCGTTTTAGCATTATTAGTAGCCTTATTCAATAATCCTTTATCTATAGCTTTTTCTTCTTCAGAATGAATTAAATCTGCAAAAGAAACAGCATAGTTTTCTGGACTTATAGGATTAAGGATATTATTCTTTATTTCATAAAATTGGTAAGAATCAGGATCAACGCTAGAGCTAATTATCTTTGCTTCTGGTAGTTTTATTTTAATAACATTGTTTTCTTTATCAACATTTACTTCAATACCTTTAAAATCAATACCAGCCATGATTTCACCATCATAACTATAAGTAAAACTATTACTAGTTAAAGGAATGTTTGTTTTGAAGTCGATACCTAAAGATGATAAATCCAAAACTTTTACATCTTGAACAGTTTCTGAACTTGAAAAATAATATTCAGCAGTAATTAATTCACCCATTTCTTTCAAACCTGAAGAAATAGTTTCATTAAGCACAGCTATATCATCTTGAATAATTCCATCATTTTCATTAATTGATATCGGTTGATTCTTACTATATACTTCAAAATACCACCAAGTACCAACAGTACATAATATTCCTACCAACAATAATAGCTTAATAACGTTTTTTATTTTCACTTCTTACTCCTATTTTTTAGATAATTCTACTCCAGCATTCCATGCTTGACCAGCTTTTTCACCAACAACATAATATCCATTTTGGAATTGATCAAACATTAATGCGTTTAGTTTAGTAACATCAACTTTATTCTTATCGTTTAATACTTCTTCATTAGCTTTAACATTTACAATTTTTCCAACAATACCAAAGACATCATTTGTCTCAACTATTTCTGATAACTCACATTCCATAACTAATGGGAATTCATCAATGATTGGAGCATTAACTCTTTCACTTTTAATTGCAGTGTAGCCACTTTTTTCAAACTTATCAGGATTTCTATTAGCAGATACTATACCATAATAATCTGCAACATCCATATGCTTTTTATCAGCTAGAGAAACACAAAATGCTTTAGAATGCTTAATATTTGCAACAGTTTTATGAGTTTCTGTTAGAAATAACATTATCTTATCCATGTCACATATTTGTCCCCACGCAGCATTCATAACATCAACTTTTCCATCTTCGCCATATGTAGAAACCATTAATACAGGCATTGGGAATAATGCAGGTAAAACACCTAAATCTTTTTTCATAATCTAATACCTCTCTTTATTAAAATTTTACCAAATTTCCTGTGATAATATGTTAAAGTTAAATTAATACAACGAATATTTAATAATCATATTATTAAGAAAGGAAATTTATGACAGATAATACAAATAAAGTACTACAAGCTATTGATCAAAATCCTGATTTATTAAATCAATTATTGAATGGTGGTTCTAATGAACTCACTAGATCAGCAAACAACACAAATCCTATTATCAATATTTTAGGAACTGATGTGAATCCTCAAGAATTAAACACTGTTTCTCAAGAAGTTGCATCTAATCCTGTTGTGCAATTATATCTTGCATCTTCTGGAAGTTTAGATCCAAAAGATTTGATTGATTATGTAGGTGGAGTAAATGGTACTCGTGCTGGAAACAATCAAGCAGTAAGAGCTCTATTTGATGGAAGATTAGATTTAAAAGAAATCATGATAATCATGGTATTATTAAAACTATTTAAGAGAAAGAATTCTAATACTTACAATAATTCGGCTATTGGACTACTTGGTTCTTTATTAGGTTTAAATACTAACTATAACTCAGGACTATTCACTAGTTTATTAGGTGGTAATAATTATTCAAATGGTTTATTTGGTAATAACTATAATGGTGGATTATTTGGAAATAATTATTCATCTGGATTATTTGGAAATTCATACAACACAAATTCTGGTTTAGGAAACTTCCTAGGTTTAACAGGCAATGGTTATAACAATTCAGGTTTATCTAATCTTATGAACTTTGTGAATGGCAATTATAATACTAATCCGCAATATAATGCTTTATACAATATTCTTAATCAAGCAGCACCTAATGCAGTTAATAGTAATGGATTAATTTCTGCAAGTGGATTATTTAATGTAATAAGCCAAATGATGGGATATTAAAATTAATTAAAAATGATATTAAAATGACACGAAAATATCGTGTCTTTTTTATTCCTTTTTTAGCAATAAATTTAGCACCTTATATGGTATTATATAAATGAAAGAAGGTGTCAATATGAAAGAATTAAAAACTAAATTTGTACCTATTTCTTCTTTAAATAGAGGAAATGCGATTAATGTAATAAATGATATGAAAGAAAGCGATTGTGCTATCTATATCATGAAAAACAATTCTCCTGAAGCTGTAATGATTCCTGTGGAAACATATTATGATTTTCAAGAATATTTATTCTATCAAAAAGTTCAAGAAAGACTTTTTGAATATAATGCCGATAATGATAAAAAAATGTATTCTTTAGAAGACGTTATGAAAGAATCAGATATCACTAAAGAAGATTTAGATAGCATGAAAGATGTTGAAATAGATTATGAATAAATGGAAAGTATTTTTTAGCCAAAAAGCACACAAAGATTTTTTGTCCCTTGATAATCATCAGAAAAGAATTGTCGCCAAAGCAATTGACAAAGTATCTAGTAATCCTCTTCCTTTTACACAAGGTGGTTATGGTATACCGCTAGGTAATAAACATGGTTTTGATTTAACTGGATTATGTGAAATAAAACTTAGAGGACAAAACCTTAGAATAATATATAAATTATTTGAAGAGGAAATGATTATGGAAAATATAATGATTGGAAAAAGATCTGATTTAGAAGTATACTATGAAACTTATAAAAGAATTTACAACTAATTACATTCTAACTTCGTAAGTAAAACCTTCACCTTTAACATCTCTAGTATCACTTATTATCACAAATGCATTTGGATCATGTTTATAGATAATTGATTTTACCTTAGAAAATTGTTCATCAGAAACTACTACTACAAGCATTTTCTTTTTATCATTGGTATAGCCACCGGTCACATCTAAAACAGTTGTACCTCTTTCTACAACTTCATGAATATCTTTAGAAATTTCATCATACTTATCTGAAATGATTTCAAATTTCTTTGCGATGATACCGCCATATAAATTCATGGTTTGTTCAATTCCAAAAGTCATTAAGAAAACACTAATTAATCCAATTAAGACTGCATTTAAACCATAAATATATAATCCTGCAACAACGGTTATGGCATCCATAATCATCATTGCCCTACTTACCTTAATGCCAAAATACTTTTCTACAATCAACGCAATCGCATCGGTACCACCAGATGAACCACCATTTCTAAACATTATTCCCACTCCAATACCACCTATTAGTCCTCCATAGATTGAAGCTAAAATAGGTTCTACTTCATATGATGGTAATACTCTAGTTACAAATAAAATCATAAAAGGATATGATATTGAAAATACAAAAGTATTCACAAAAAATTCTTTTCCTAAAAGAATGCTTCCCAATATAAACAATACTATGTTTAAGATTATGGTCATTATATCTTCTGAGATATTAATGTAATTTGTAAGTAAGGCAGTAATACCCGCAACTCCACCAGTTAATATCTTTGCAGGCAAAATAAACATTCCTATTCCTAGGGCAAATATAAATGTACCAATTTCAATAAAAAGTATTTTTCTAAGTCTATTCATCAGTATAAGAGTTCCAAAATAAATCTATATTATGTGCAAGTTCTACTGCATTAGGATTATGAATGAAATCTTCTTCATCGCACTCTAATACAAGTTTTGCAAAATAACCATCTTTTTCTAAACAATATAATTTCCATAAAATGTTATTTAATAAATACTTATTGTAATGGAAATTAGTTCCATGTATTCCACCAGTTTCTTTTTCTCCTGAACCAATACAATCATTTAAATGAATGATGAAATTACTTGATTTATATCTGTTGATTGCTTCTGAAAAAGACATCTCTTCAAATTTAAATGACATTTCTGACATCATAAGATGACATGTATCTAATAAAGAGAATACTTTTTCTAAACCAACTCTGGCGCGTATATATCTTCTTATTTCAATTGCTTCTATGGCGCCAATGTCTCGATAACAATTCTCCACATGAAGAGTTATACCTTCATCTTTAATATAATCACAAAACTCATCAACTAGTTTAGAACCCATAATCTCATAATATTTAGATTCCGCATGAACAACCAATCCCACATTTAAATCTTTACACAACTTAAATACCTTTTTTGCATAGTCAGTTTTAAAGTCATTCGCAATCTCCATAATGTCACATCTATCAAGTGGATAATGGATTGAGTATATATCTTTTTTTATATCTTTTATTAAGCTAAAATCATCTCTTTCATCACCATAAAGATGTATTTCAAAACCATCAATAAAATCCAAGGAATTTTTATATTCAATTTGCCTTCTATCTAGGGCACACTTTAAAGCCTTTTTCATAATCCTAAAAACTCACATTCTAAAGATATTAAGTGTATATCTTAAAAAATTATAACATATTTAATGTATAATATATTCTGTATTAAGGGGGGACTTATATGAAAAAATTTATTGAAGAATTTAAACAATTTGCGATTGGTGGCAACCTTATAGATATGGCTGTCGGCGTTATCGTTGGTGGTGCTTTTAATGCGATTGTTGGTTCATTAGTAGCTGATGTATTTACACCATTAATTGGTATGATCTTTGGAAGCGAAATTGATTTCTCACAATTAAAAATTGGTCAAATTGCGATTGGTAATTTCTTAAACACAGTGATTTCATTCCTATTAACTGCATTATGTTTATTCAGCTTAATCAAAGCTATAAACAAAGCTAAGAGCGCTATGGCAAAACAAGAAGAAGCCAAGGAAGAAGAACCAGCTGAACCTAGTGAAGAAGTTAAACTATTAACTGAAATTGCTGAACAATTAAAGAAATTAAATAAATAAATTGGGTAAATTCCCAATTTTTTTATTATCTTATTGTATAATTTATTTAGATAGATGTTGACAATTTTATAATTTAACTTAAACATTATCAGAATAACAAAGGAGGAACTTTTATGGGATTATTTGATAATTTAAAGAAAAAAACAGACGACAAAGTTGAAGAAGTTAAAAAAGATGTGGAAACATTAGCTAAAGAAGTTATGAAAGGTGCTTGGGGTAATACTGATGATGAAATCAAGAAGAACCTTGAAAAAGCCGGTTATGACACTTATCTACATGTTAAATCTAAAGTTAACGAATTAACTAGACTTGCTGAAAAAGCTAAAAAAGAAGCTGAAGAAAAACTAAAAGAAGCTGAATTAGCTAAGAAACTTGCAAAAGTTGAAGACATTGCTAAAGAAGTTATCGAAGGTAAATGGGGCAATGGTGAAGAAAGAAAACAAAAACTAAAAGAAGCTGGATATGACTTCACTGAAATCCAAACAAAAGTTAATGAACTATTAGCTCCTGCTAAAAAAAGTGTTGAAGAAGTAGCTAAAGAAGTTATCCAAGGCAAATGGGGTAATGGTGAAGAAAGAAAACAAAAACTAAAAGAAGCTGGGTATGACTTCACTGAAGTACAAACTCTAGTAAACAAACTATTAGGTTAATCTTTTAAAACAAAAAAGGTCTATCCACTTATGAATAGACCTTTTCTTTTGCCTTACATCTTTATGATGAGGGTGTGATCGGTTTAGAAAGCTCCATTTACTAGTAACACACAAAGGGTTTTCATAACGCACATTTTCATGTGTAACTATAACATTCAATCAGCAACAAAATATAACACATTAGATCTTTAATCTATTAGTCTAAATCCTCACCATTACTTTCTATTACTTTCTTATACCAATAGAATGAGTCTTTTTTACTTCTAGCCATTGTGCCAGAACCATCATCATGTTTATCAACATAAATAAATCCATATCTCTTTCTCATTTCACCAGTACCTGCAGATACTAAATCAATTGGTCCCCAAGTAGTATAAGCCCAAAGATCAATACCATTATCTACAGCCTTTTTCATTGTTTTGATATGTTTTCTTAAATAATCAATACGGTAATCATCATGAATTGAACCATCTTCTTCAACCTTGTCATATGCACCTAAGCCATTTTCTACAACCATCAATGGTCTTTCATAACGATCATAAATCATTTCTAGATAGTACTGTAATCCATCAGGATCTGATGCCCAACCCCAATCAGAATATGTCAAATACTGATTCTTGATACCACCTCTTACCATATTACCTGCAATTTCATCTTCAACTGGATGAGTAGTTACAGACATAGACATATAATAAGAGAATGTATAAATATCAACTGTACCTTCTTTTAAGGATTGTATATCATCTTCAGTAATATCTAATTTTACATTATGTTCATCCCACAACTTTTGGGCATATGTTGGATACTTACCAAAACATTGAACATCTCCACAATAGAAGATTCCCTTTTCCCATTTATATCTATTCAACAAAATATCTTTAGGATCATCTGTGTGAGGATAATATGTAATACCACAAATCATACAACCAATTTTGTTTTCTGGATCAATTTCATGGCCAATTTTTACTGCCTTAGCAGATGCCACAAATTGATTATGAAGGTGTTGATAAGCGTCTTGGAAATACTCATCAGGCATATTATCAGGTAAGAAATTAATCGTATTATTAATTTCATTAAATGTTAACCAATACTTAACTAATCCTTTAAATTCTGTAAAACATGTCTTCGCAAATTTTACAAATAAAGGAATTAATTCTCTATTCTTCCAATTACCTAATGTTTCTTCTAAATATAGTGGAGTGTCAAAATGCCAAATAGTTACAAGTGGTTCGATATTGTGTTTTCTTAATTCATTAAATACATTTCTATAAAACTCAATACCTTTTTGATTAGGTTCTTCTTCTAATCCTGTAGGATATATTCTTGACCAAGAAATAGACATTCTAAATACTGAGAAACCCATTTCTGCAAATAGTTCAATATCTTCTTTATAATGATGATAAAAATCAATACCATCGTGATTTGGATATAAATAATCATCTAATACTGCATAGTGTGCACCTTCTGGTAATTTTTCAAGTCTAGTTAAAGTACCAGGATTACCATCCTTATCAATATAAGTTATTTTTCTTGCTTCAGTAGCAGTTCCTCCTGTTGTTACATCTGTTAAGGCTGGACCTCTACCATCTAAATTCCACGCTCCTTCTAATTGATTGGCAGCAGTAGCTCCTCCCCATAAAAAACCTTTTTTGAAACCCATTTTTTTCTCCTCCTATTTCTTTCTAAAGAATATTGGCGAACTAAATGCCATATTTGAATTTCTTTTGTGTATTCTAAGTCTTATTTAATAATCATTAACTTTTTCATATCTTTTTTGTGAACAAGCATAATCACAATTCAAGTATATGAGATTGATTTAATAGAGTTGTATAAACTATATTTAAAAAACCCAAAACAGCTAGATAGCTAGCTGTTTATTTTTTCATATAAATCAATAAATTCAGTTGCAATTATTTTGAATGCTTCTGCAGACATTAATTGATCTTCTGCATGAAGTAATAATAATTGAACATCAACTTTTTCACCAGATGCTTCTTGTTGGATTAAACCTGCATGAGCTTTGTGACCTTCCACAAATACGTTTTCACCTTCTTTAACAAGATCTCTAGCTTTTTCAATATTTCCTGCTTTAGCTTCTTGAATTGCTTCAATATATAAACTTCTAGCAGTACCTACAGTTGATAAAATTTGAAAACAAGTAAGTTCTAATTCTTCCATTATTCATCTCCTAATACTTCTTTAACATGTTTAATAACATTCATACCATTAGCCATACCATAATCTTGCATATTTATTACTTAAACTTTATTATTAGGCAATTTTGCCTGAACATTGTTTAATTCATATCTTACTTGTGGACCTAATAAAACAATATCTGATTCTGGTCCATAAGTAGTTACTTCTGAAACAGAATATGCATTAATTTCACATTCATAGCCTATTTCTTCTGCAGCTTTTCTCATTTTTGATACTAGTAAACTGGTAGACATACCTGCCGCACAGAATAAATTGATTTTTTCATTAAGAAATCATCCGTTTCTTTACAAAAAAATAATAATATATTTTTAAGGTCATTTCAATTATAGTTCAATTGATATCCTTTATATCATAGTGAAAATAAATATAATATTATAAAGCCATTAATGCGCAACCTAATCATTATTAATTTTATTAAATCTTATTATACGTTTTACTTACTTAGATATAATTATTATTAATAATTCAAACAAGTTCTTCTTTTCCTTGAGCTAATAAATAATATATAATTTTCTGTATATAATTGTTTAATATTTATATTTAAACTTTATGCATTAAGTAACAAGGAGTAATGATATGCCACCAGGAGGAAGAGGTTTAGGCCCTAGGGGATTTCTTACAGATGAAGAGAAACAAAACACCCCAAAAATAACCAAAGAATTAATAATTAGAATATTAAGTTATCTCAAACCATATTGGTTTCAATTATTATTAGTATTTATTATAATAATTCTTTCATCAGTATTAGGTTTACTTCCATCTTTAATTACCGCAAGAATTATTGATGAAGCAATACTTGGTAAAGATTTTGCGTTATTATTAAAACTAATTGTTTTAGCTATCGGTACCTTAGCAGCTTCTAGAATTGTAGGAGTATTAGAAACATATATTAATTCATGGGTTTCTCAAAGAATTGTCTACGATATGAAAAATGAGATGTTTGTCCATCTACAAACAATGCCTCATTCATTTTTCACTTCTGAGAAACAAGGCGATATTATCACTAGAATGAATTCTGATATTTCTGGTGTAGCAATGGTTATTAGTTCAATACTCACAAATATTTTCTCTAATGTTTGTACAGTAATCACTACAGTGATAGCTTTATTCAATATTGATATTAAGCTATCAATCATTGGTATTCTAGTAATACCTTTATTAGTATTACCTACTAAATCTGCAGGTAAAAGCAGATGGGAGCTACTATCAAAATCTCAAGCTAAAAACGATGAATTAAACGACATAATTAACGAATCTCTTTCAGTTTCAGGTTCTTTATTAATTAAGTTATTTACTAAAGAAGAATATACTAATGAAAAATTTAAGAAAGTAAATAAGGAGGTTACAGAATTATCCGTAAAAGAATCTAGAGCTGGTAGCTGGTTTAGAGTAATAATGGGTATATTTACAAACTTAGGTCCTTTGCTTATTTATCTAGCTGGAGGTTACTTAATTATTAAAGAAGGAAATACTGCCATTACTGTAGGTACAATTACCGCAACAGTAAATATGATAAATAGATTATATAGACCGGTAGAATCTTTATTAAATGTATCTGTAGATCTCACTAGATCAATGGCTTTATTTACTAGAATATTTTCTTATTTAGATATGCAGACAAGTATTAAAAATAAAGCTAATGCTTTAAAACCATCTTTTGATGATAAGACAGATATTCAATATGAAAATGTGGAGTTTTATTATCTAGATGATGTACCACTAATAAAAGATTTAGATTTTAAAGTTCCTACAGGAAAGATGTATGCCATAGTTGGACCATCTGGTTCTGGTAAATCAACGATTGTTAATCTATTACCAAGACTACATGATGTGAAAAATGGTTCAGTAAAGATAAATGGTATTGATGTTAGAGATATTGATTTAACTTATCTAAGACAAAACATAGGTGTAGTTACTCAAGAAGCATATATGTTTAATGGAACTATAAAAGAAAACTTATTATTCGCAAAAGCAGATGCAACAGATGAAGAAATATACAAGGCATGTAAGATTGCAAATATTCATGATTTTATAGTTTCTCAACCTGATGGATATAATTCACAAGTTGGTAATAGAGGATTAAAACTATCTGGTGGTGAAAAGCAAAGATTATCTATTGCTAGAGTTATTCTTAAAGATCCTAAAATATTAATACTTGATGAAGCTACTTCATCATTAGATTCAATATCTGAAAGTTCAATTCAATCAGCTTTAGATGTTCTTATGAAAAACAGAACATCTCTAGTCATTGCTCATAGATTATCAACCATCTTACAAGCTGATCAAATACTGGTTGTTTCTAATGGTAGAATTGTTGAACAAGGAAGTCACGAAGATCTTCTTGAAGAGAATGGTGTCTATAAACAACTATATGAAACGCAATTTAGAAAAGTAATTGATATGGAAGCTAATAATACAGAAGGAAGCAATTGAGCTTCCTTTTTATGATTCGTTAACTAATTTACCTGTTATATATTCTGGTTTTAACGCAAACATTAATGTTGCCTTACCAGAATTTTTAATTTCATCTTCAATATATTTTTCATCGTTTGTAAACTTATAGCTAAGCTTGCGTGCTATGTCATATATTGTTTGTTCATCATTTATTATTTCTATTGTTCCAAAAACAATTACACTTTTAATATTCAGTGCCCAATCGTTTTCTTTTCTATATCCTTGATTATATACACAATAAGAAGCTTTATTATGTTTAATAAAAGAATCTACTTTATGCCCATGTTTTCCACTATGAAAATATAAATAACCATCTTCATCATTGTAATAATGATTTAAAGGCATTCCATATGGGTAATCATCATCTCCTAAAACAGATAAAACTCCCCTTTTCTCATTCTTTAATATTTCTATACATTCTTTAGTTTCTAATGCTTGTTTTTTACGAACTAATTCTCTAAACATAATTAATCAAATTCTATATTTCCTTTCTCATCAAACTTTTTAATCCTAGCTAGTGACTTAACATCATAACCAAGATCTTTTATTCTATTTTCTCCGTTTTGATATGTCTTACATATCACTACACCACAGCCTGCTATTTGGCAATTAGCTTGTTTACAGATATCTATTAAAGAACTCATAGCTTCCCCATTGGCTAAAAAATCATCAATTATAAGTACATTATCATTTTCATTTAAATATTCTTTAGATATCTGAATATTGTAATCATCATTTTTGGTATATGAATGCTCAAGAGAAGAATATACATCTTTAGATAAGTTTGTCGCAGCAAACTTTTTAGCGAAGACTACAGGTACAAAATCAAAATATCTTGCACAAGCAACAGCTATCGCAACGCCACTAGATTCAATTGTTAAAATTTTGTTTGGTTTTTTATCTTTAAATAATTTATAAAACTCTTTTCCTAATTCATCAAGTAGCTTAGTATCAATTTGATGATTTAAAAACATATCTACTTTTAAGACGTTTCCTTTTAAAACCTTTCCTTGTTTCTGAATTCTATCTTGTAATAATTTCATATCTTCTTATGAAATAACTATAACATTTTCTAGGTTATAATGTTTTATAATTATATATATGAAATATGTATATATAGTAAACAGATTTAATTTTAAGGAGCGTACAAATAAGATTGTTGAAAAACTTAGATTAGTTTCAGAAAAGTTTAATCGGGATTATGAAATAGTTATAAACGAGACATTAGATGATGTATATAAATTAAAAGAAAGATTTAAATATAGCGAAGATATAATAACTGCCATAGGTGGTGATGGCTCAATTAATTTAGTATTAAACAATCTAATGGGTACAAATAATATTCTTTCTTACATCCCTTATGGGACAGGAAATGATTTTTATCGTGCTAATCTAGAAGACTTAAAAAGCGGTATACACGATATAGATGTTATAAGAATTAATGATCGATATTTTATTAATGTTTCTTGTTTTGGAATAGATGCAGATATTGCAAATGATGATAGATATGTTCATAATAAATTGATTCCTGAATCTATGAGATATAATGCAAGTGTTATTCATCATTTTTTAACTTATGAAGGAAGAAAAATGAGAGTTGAATTTGATGATAAAGTAATTGAACAAGACTTCACAACTATAATTGTAGCTAATGCAAAATACTATGGTGGTGGTTATAAAGTATCTCCAAATAGTAAATATGATGATGGAGTGTTTGATGTATTTTTAGTAGATAGATTAAACAAAGTGAAAATGGCTAGTATTATTCTTTCTATGAAAAATGCTGGTCATTTAAAAAATCCTGCACTTAAATCATTTACAACTAATAAACTTGTGATATCAGCTGATGAAACATTTAAAGCTAATATTGATGGTGAAGCAATTGAAGCTAATAGATTTGAATTAGAAATAATTCCTTCAGGATTTAAAATAGATTTTGATCCTGAATTTATTTCAGAGTTTCTAAAGAATAAATGAAATTAATAAATTTATAAGACCACATACAAGCATTATAAATAAAGGATTGGTCTTATATTTTTTTAATAGATAAAAACATATGATCATTAATACTATTGCGAAGTAATTTATGTTTGTTAAAGAAAGTGTTTCGCTATTAAATACAACATTCATAAACATTTTTAATAGTACTGAAAATATTAAAGCAACAGACATGCACTTTAAAATTTTGATAGTTTCTGATATTACTGGTATTTCTTTATATTTTTTATAAAGATATATAAGTATTAAGGCAATTATACATCCAGGAATTACACAAGATAATGTTGCTACTATAGCCCCAGGAATTCCTGCAAGTTTCATACCAATGAACGTTGAAGAATTAACAATGATTGGTCCTGGAGTTAATTCATCAATTGCCACTAAATCAGAAAACTCTTTAAAACTCATCCAAGCAGTAGTATTAACCATCTCTTCTTCGATTAAAGGAATTACTGCATAAGCGCCACCAAAAGCAAATAATCCTATCTTAATAAAACTAAGGAAAATCTCAAATAAAGAAATCATAATTTATTATCAACCTCCTTTTTTATTAATAAAGATTTAATTACAGCAATTAATATACATATTAACGCTAAAAAGAATATAGAATAATCTGTTAATCTCACATATAAAAATGATAATAAGACTATCACATAATAAAACAGTTTATTAAATTTAACTACACCAGAAAACAAACCTAATACAACATCAAGAAGCATAGCGCATACACCTATTTGCATTCCATTGATAAAGATACGTACATATTGATTTGTTGAAATAAAAGTGTAGAAGAAAGTAACAATTATCATCATTATAAAAGGAGGAATAATAACTCCTAATACCGAAGCTAAAGCACCTAAAACACCACAACTTTGATAACCAATAATCATTGATGATGAACAAGCTACTGGTCCAGGACAGCTTTGAGCTAGGGCTATATAATCTTCCATTTCTTCTTTTGAAAACCAACCGTATTTATCTACAAAACGGTTTTTAATTACTCCCAACATTGCATATCCTGAATTTGCAGTTAAAGAAATAGTAAAGGTATTAATAAATAATAACCATATTTTTTTAAGCATCTTTTCTTCCATATAAACAATATTATTATACTATCTATGAAAACATAATAAAAAGATTCGTAATCGAATCTTTAACTTAGTTCTTTAACAAACTCAGATACTGCATCTAACTCTTCCTGTCTAGGATATCCCTGATTTAACATTAACCAGGATCCTTTACAATGAAAGTGTTTGTCTGATAAATTAATTCCTTCTTTCTTAACAAAAAGTATATCCTTTTGGATATACTTGTACAATTAATATATTTTTTAAAACTACATCTCAAAGTTTTTTAATGATTTACATCCCAAATACAATAGAGCCTGTCCACATATGTTTACTATTTCAGCAACCCAATTCATTGATTGTTGAGTAAAATCTCTAGAAGATAGATAACCCATCATCATTGATAAAAAGAAAGAAACAATAAACATAACTAGTGCTTTCCTATTTTTTTGTTTACTCGCAATATAACATAATCCCGCATCCATAGCTCCTAAGCCAACTACCATCATACCCACAAAAGCCACTGTTGGAATAGCATATACTTTATTATTTGTTGGTTTTAATACTGCAAGTATTAATCCTAGTCCCGCAAGTAAAAAACCAATTGATTGAGTAGGAAACATCTGTTTAGACATCCAAACAAAATCACCTATATTTAATGAATAAAGTAATTTGTATGAAGCTTTTAAAAAACCTGCAGCACTTACCATCAAAGCACCTAACACAAATACATAAAGGAATGTTTTGTTTACTTTGTTTTTTAGATTATTATAAATTAGCTTAGCTGCTAAAAAGAATAATAATACTGGTATATAATCAACTAATACCATTGATAAACTAAATTGTTTCATAATTAATCCCTATACACTTTCATTGAATGATATTGTTTTGTAAATGGAAATAATAGTGGTACTGTATCTGAATATTTTTGATACTCTTTATCTAAGCCATATGTTTTTTCATGTCTTAGTTCAAGTCTTTGAGCAGAATTATACATAACAAAAGTAATTAGTACCAAGGCTATTAAAACCATAATCCATTGTTTACCTTGTACAGCACCTATACCTGATACTGTTACACCAACCCAAAATATAATCTCTGAAAAATAATTTGGACATCTACAATATTTATATAACCCAGTATCACAGAATCTTTTTGGATTGATTTTCTTTGCATCTGATTTTTGCTTATCCGCAATAGCTTCACCTATAATAGCTAAAACCATAATTATAATTCCAAGCCATGCGAAAATATTATCATTGGCTCTATTCATAATACGATAAGAAACTGCAGAAGTTTGTGCAGTATACATCCACATTGAATATGCCCACATAAATAAAGATACAAATATAGGCATAGCTTTTGTAGAACCAGTCTCATCTAGTTTCTTTTTATATTCTTTGTTTGTTAATTCTCTTTTTAAAATATAGCCACCTAATCTATATCCATAAATTACAAATAAAATTGACATGATTGTAGTAGCTATAGTCAAACTATGATTTATTAAGCCAAATACTAAATGGAATAAACCTATGCACATTACCGCAAAGCCATATCCTACAGACATAAACCATACAAATGATTTAAATCCCATACAACAACCTAGTGCTGCAACTAATGTTACAGTCCACATAAAACCTGGCCAAACTTTACCTACATAACTTGGATCTAACTTAAACATCACTTGTTACCTCCAAAATATTCTTCAATATATTTCGCAAATGATGCCTCACCAACTATAGTATCGCCTACTAAATCATGTGATAGAGTCCATTTAGAAAACATAATAATATCTTTTCTTCCTTCTTTTTTAATCTTAGGAAGATTAGCTAATATTGAAAACATCCAAATTGGAGAATCTTTAATGATTGTAGGTTTATTAGCAGCTTTAAAGCACATTTTAGCCATTTGCTCATAAGTGTATGTTTCTTTGCCACCAACATTATATGTAACATTACTATCATTAATATGTTCAACAATGAAATTTGCAAAATCTGGACAATCAACTACATTAGCTTTCACATCGTGATAACCTTTTAGTAATTGCATTTCTCCTTTATCAATATAAGGTTTAAATACTTTTGCAATATCATAGAAATAACCAGTTGGTCTGTATATTACATATTCAATATTACTTTCCTTTAGTTTTTGTTCAAACATATATTTCGCATGAAGCATAGGAACTTTTTCAGCACCTGGTTCATCACAAGAAATAACTGAAATATAGTTAAACTTTTTTACATTAGCTTTCTTTGCTTCTTCTAATAGATTTAGATTCCCTTGATAATCAATATCATAAGCAGTAAATGTCTTAGAAGCTGTAGTTAAACCCATAGTTGTGATAACTACATCAACACCATCACAAATACCAGTTAATGTTTCTGGCTTAGTTGCATCAATTGCTTTAAAAGAATATTTTCCTTGCAAACCATTGTTTTCTTTTTCTTTTTAGTCAGCTGCCAAAACATCATATTTCTTATCTACTAAAGCTTTAAGTATTTCAAAACCTAAATTTCCAAAAGCTCCAGCCAATAATACCTTCATATTCTCATCCTCCTAAATAACCTAAGTTTATTATACAATCTTGTTAAAAAGTACACAAAGCAGTGTATTTTTAGATTCTATCTCTTTAAAGCCATTGTTTTTTTATTCTTACATAGATTCTCTTAAATATTTCAATAAGTAGAACATATAAAATTAATAATACTATTAACCATTTTAAATAATCTAATGGTAGTTTACTTAAGTTAAAAATATAAGAGATATCAGTAAATGAAATTATTAAAGTAATCAGTACCACCAATAAAGTTGATACCATTAATTGCAAAGAAGATTTGCTTGTGACAAATGGTATTTTATCTGTTCTAATTGTATGAATAATTAAAGTTTGGGATACTATACCAAAAGTAAACCATCCTGTTTGAAATAAATTTGCCATTTCTACTGTGTTATATTTCATAACAAACCAAAGTACCATAAAACAACACACATCTAATAATGTACTGATAGGTCCAAAGACAAACATAAATCTTTGAATGTCTTTGTCATCCCATTTTTTAGGCATTAGAATATAATTATCATCAACATTATCAAAAGGCATACCGATTTGCGCAACATCATTTAATAAATTTTGAATTAGAATATGTATTGGTAAAAGTGGTAAAAAAGGTAAAAATAGTGAAGCAATTATAACTGACATTGTATTGCCAAAGTTACCACTTGTAGCCATCTTGATGTATTTCAAAACATTAGTAAATGTTTTTCTACCATTGACTACTCCCTTTTCTAATACATTTAAATCTTTTTGTAAAAGAATGATATCAGCTGTTTCTTTAGCAATATCTACAGCAGTATCTACAGATATGCCTACATCCGATTGTTTTAGAGCTGGTGAATCATTAATACCATCACCCATATAACCTACAGTATGACCACTTTCTTGAAATAGCTTCACAACTCTTTGTTTCTGAATTGGTGATAATTTACTTAGTAAATGACAATCTTTAAGCTTTATTATCAATTCATCGTCAGATAATTCATCTACATCCTTACCTTGTAAACAGTTAGAAACATCAATTCCAACTTGTTTACATACATTAATCGCAACTCCTTCCGAGTCTCCAGTTAGTACTACCGTATCAACACCATGTGCTTTTAAAGCATTGATAGCTTGTTTTGCAGATTCTTTTGGTGGATCTAAAAAACCAATGAAGCCAATTAAAACCATATTTGATTCATCTATTAAAGATAAAGTGCCAGATAAATCTACTTGATTCTTTTGTGCTACTGCTATTATTCTTAAACCTTCATTATTATATTTTTCATATGTCTGGTATGCCTGATTTTTTAAATCTTCATTAATTTCAACTACACTATCTTCATATTCAATGTACTTACAAACAGACATAACTTCATCTACGGCACCTTTAGTAATAAGTTGAATCTTACCCTTTTTATCTTTTAATAAAACAGACATTCTTCTTCTTACAAAATCAAAAGGAATCTCATCAATTCTTTCATACTCATTTTTTAATCCACTTATTCCTTCTTTTTCAGCTCTAGAGATAACTGCTAAATCAATTAAATTCTTTAAACCTGTCTGAAAATATGAATTCAAGAATGAATGTTTCAAAATTCTTTTATTTTCATTACCAAAACAATCCATATATCTTTCTAAAATTACTTTATCCTCAGTCAAAGTGCCTGTTTTATCTGTACATAAGATATCCATTTGTCCAAAGGTTTGTATAGAATTCAATCTTTTAACAATTGTTTTTTCTTTACTCATCATCATAGCTCCCTTAGCTAAAGTTGAAGTCATGATGACTGGAAGCATTTCTGGTGTTAATCCTACCGCAATAGTTAAAGCAAAAATAATTGAATCCCAAATATCAGCCTTAGTAAATAGATTAATCACAAGAATTATTGGCAACATTATAAACATCATTCTTATTAGTAATCTTGAAATTGAATTAACACCTTTTTCAAATGAATTTTGTTGATAAACACTTTCTAAAGATTTAGCCATATGACCAAAATAAGTGTTTTCTCCTGTAGTTAAAACAATTGCAGTAGCTGTACCAGAAACAACGTCAGTTCCCATAAAACCAATATTTGATAAATAAGTTATTTCATTTTCTTTTTTCCAAGTAGAAAACTTTTCTACAGCAGCTGATTCACCAGTTAAAGCAGCTTGATCAATAAATAAGTCCTTGGTTTCAATAAAACGAATATCTGCAGGAATCATATCTCCAGAAGATAGCTTAACTATATCTCCTGGAACAACTTCTTCTACAGGAATAGTTTGTACAACACCTTGTCTAATAATATCCATCTTATTAGAAATCATACTTTTTAATTGCTTAGCAGCATTATCTGATTTTGTTGATTGACTAAACGAAATGATTGCCGAAACCGTTATTGTCGACAAAATTAAAATAAATGTTGAATAGTCTTTTCTTGATACAAATAATACATCTGTTGCCAAAGTTATTAAGGCAACAATAATTAATACAATATTAAAAGGATTAATAATTGCTTCTTTAATTCTATGCAATATTGGATGATTATCTTTTATTTCAATAGTATTCTTACCATACTCATCTAATCTTTCTTCAACTTCTTCATTATCTAAGCCATTATAAGAACTATTGTATTTGTTAAAGAGTTGTTCAACACTAAGATAAGAGTCTTTAATTAGGTTTTGCTCTAATTTTTTCTGCTTCTTAGCATCTTTTTCAAGATCTTTCTTATTTCTTCTCATGCTTTCTCCTTTCAACCACAAAAAGAGTTCTAGACATCAAAGAAACTTTTAAACTGTCATGATCTCAATATAATTATCTTTTATCTGTTGTGGTAGCCAGACAAAAGATTTTTAGATGTGTTACTACAGTAACTTAAAGGATCTTCCATCATAACTACCTCCTTGTATCTATATTTTATATGTAAATATAATTATTTTTCTAGTATCAATATACTAATGTATATACACACTTGTACCTATTGTTACATAGTCAAATAGAATTGAAATCTTACTTACAGGCATATTAACACAACCTCTTGATGGATCACTTAAATAAATATCTCCACCAAATTCATCTCTCCATGAAGCATCATGGAAACCAAAGATTCTACCTGTTTCATCAAAACCTATCCAATAATCTACGTGTTCAGTATAATCAGCACCAACTAAATTTGTATCAGTAACCTTTCTTGTGACGCTAAAATATCCTGTAGGAGTTGGCCCTGTAATTTCAGCATTACCGGTAACTACAGGAGAGCTTAATATTAAAGTATCATTTTCATAATAATATAGAGTTTGTTCAGAAATAATAACTTCAATAAACCTTTTTGTTTCTTCTATCCAATTTAAATTTATTGTTGAATTATTAATACTATCTAAACTTTTAACTAAATCATTTTTAAAACTTGATCTATCAATGTAATTATATGAAGACACATTATAATAATTTGTGATAGATGAAATATAATTATTAACTTTATCATCATCATATTTTAATTCATTATTATCAATCTTATATAAATTGGCTAAACTATTGCCACTTAAATATTCACTATTAGAATTATTGATATTAATCGTGATAGTTTTTTCTAAATATTTATCATATTCTTTCCTTTTATTAATTAATTCATTATCATCTTCTTTTATATTCGCAATTTCATATTTATCTGTTAAATCTAAAACATTATCATCTAAACCTTCATAATATTCATCTATTTTCTCTTTTAACGAATCATAGACTATATCTTTTTTGATATAAGCACCATCATCTTCTTTGATTATCTGTATACTTCCATTATCAATACTTAAATGTGCATCAACAGGCATCTTGATGTTTTCTTCTTTAAGACAATATAAATTATCAACTATTCTATTTAAGTTATCTTCTTTATATTCTCCACTTATCTTATTGCAAGCATATTCTCTTTTATTAAAAAACGAGATAAACCAAAATATTTTATTTTGCTTATTAATTAAATCAGACATATCATATTGAATACTTTGATCTAAATCTGTTAATCTAATCTCTTCGCTCTTGTCTTTTTGCTTAACTATAATAATAGGTATTTCATCTTTAAATTTTTCATTAGCTGAGCTTAAATCATCTAAAGAAACATCTTTATTATTTACATAACTATTTGGGAGAAAATGATTATCAAAGTAAACATATCCACCAAAATATATTCCTAATAGTATCAACAACAGCGAAATAATAATTATGACTCTTTTTTTCATTACATATACTATTATAATTTATATTCTGCTACTTAGATTATGATAATATGAAAATAATGAATAATAAAACTTCGATCAAATTCTATTCTGGACTAGATAGTATCGGTGGAGTCATCATGGAGGTCAAATATAATAACTATCGAGCTTTTTTTGAAGCTGGTAGAGCTTATAATCCTGCGTTTGATATTTTTGATGGTTCTGTAAATATCAGAAATAATAATATATCTGATTATCTTTGGATTAATGAAATACCTTTGATTGATGGAATATATAGAAAAATAGATATTGAAGATAAATTTCCTAATCTTATACCTGTGGAAGACTATGTTATAGATGATCAAGCGTTCTTCATATCACACATGCATTTAGATCATATGGCCATGATGGGCTTAATATCACCTGATGTGAAGGTCTATTTATCAAAACCAGCACAAATACTTGAAAAAGCCTTAGAAGATGTGGGTATGGGAGTAGAGAGTATTAGATGTTTTAAATATGAAGATATGAATGATGAAACATATATAGGAGATATATTTGTTAAGAGATTTATATTAAATGATGATTCATATCAAGATTATTCCTTTTATATTGAAACTCCTGATTTAAAGATACATTATACTGGTGATGTTTTTGTATATGGAAAATATGAAGAGAATATTCTTAAAGAAATTGAATACTTAAACAATAAAGATATTGATATTTTAGTTTGTGAAGGAACTAGATTTGCTTCAAATATGGATTTAAGTAAGAAAATAACTCCATCATTTAAACCAAAAGATAATCTAATAACTAAACAAGAATTAGATGATTCAATTTTTAATACTATAAATAGTTTTGATGGTTTAGTGGTGTTTAACTATTATGAGAGAGAAATGAGCGATGTAATGTTATTTGAAGATATTGCAAACAAAACTAATAGAAACATAGTATATGAACCTGAAAGTGCTCACTTAATAAATAAGTTCTTTAATAAAAAAGTTAATATAATACTTCCTGATACATATAAAAATAAACCTGATTATTTAGATGACATTATTAATTACAACATCCTTATATCTAAACAAGATATTATTAATAATCCTAATAAATATTTATTACAAAACTCTTATTCTAATATTTTAGAATTACTAGACTACCGAAATATTAATTCTCTATATTTACATCATTCCGGTACTCCTTTAGGAATTTTTGATCCTAAATTTAAGAATATGCTTAATATAGTTAATAAAGCAAATATGAAATATGTGGAAACATATGAGACAGATAAAGGTTATTTTTCACCACATGCTGAAAACTATCAAATACTTGCCTATATCGATATGATAAAAACTAAATTAGTAATTCCTTGTCATACACTAAATCGTGATGCAATGATTAAAAACATTAATAAAGATTCATATTATGTTGAAAAGGATGTTGAATATATTTTTAATCAAGAAACAAACACTTTGGAGAAAATAAATGAGTAATACTCTAGTTAATTTTTATCGTGGAACATTAGGAATGGGAATAGTCATATCTGTGACATACGAAAATGATCGTGTTATTTTTGACTTTGGTGCACCATTTGAACCTAGTAGTAATGTTTATGATGGCACTGTTAAGCAAAGAATAAATAACAAAGTTTATGATGCACTACTTTTGGATAAAATTCCAATGATTGAAGGTGTTTTTTCAAAGGAAGATTTAAAAGATATTGATCTTCAATCATATGAAGAATCAAATTTAAATACTGCAATATTAATTTGTCATTTACATTTAGATCATATGTCTGAAATAGATAAGGTTGCAAAACAAATACCTGTCTACATACATAGTGATGGTTTGAAACTATTAAATTTGCTAGATGCTATTGATAATAATACACAAACTCGAAAATATAGTTCTTTTGAATATCATAAAGATATACATGTTGGAAAGATAACTATAACTCCATATTATTCAGATCATCCATGTCCTGGTTCTGCAGGTTTCTTAATAAAAACACCAGATGCGACTATTTATTATAGTGGTGATATTAGGTTCCATGGTACAAATAGTGAAAAAGCATTTGAAGAATTAGAAGAGTTATCTAAAGAAAAGATTGATTTATTGATTGTTGATTCTACTACAACTTCACCATCCGAATTTAATAAAGATGAAAAATATGAAGAATTATATAAAACACCTTCAAAAATATTAGTTCCTGGTTCTATTAGTGAACAAGATATTTATACCAACATCTTCAACAATCTAAAAGATTATAAAGGTGTAGCTGTTTTTAATCAATATATTAGAGATATTAAAATGATGAAGCATATCTATGATTTGTCTTTGTCATTAAATAGACAACTAGTCATGGAAGCATCATATGCTTATGTATTTTATAATTTCACAAATATAAAAGTTCCTATTTATATTCCTAATAATAAGAAACAAGATTCAATATTAAATAAGGTGTCTGACTTTGAAGTTATAAATACTAATAAAATATTAAGCCATCCTGAAATGTACTTAATACAAAACTCTTATTCAAATATTTTATCTTTGATTGATTTTGATAATCTATCAGGAAAATACTTCCATTTATTTGGTGAACCATTAGTAAAGGAAGATAAAAATTATAAAGTAATGGTAAACATAATTAATAAATTAAAATGGGATTTTGTAAGTTACGCTAATCTTTATTCGTTTTCTCATACTTATCCAAATCATTTAGCTTATGTGATAGATAAAATAAATGCTAAAAGCGTCGTTGCAGTTCATTCGAAACATCCCGAAAACCTAAATCCAGTAAATAGTAAACAATTTTTTCCTGAACAGAATAAATTCTATAAATTAATTGATGGTCAATTAATAGAATAATAAAAGCTGGAAATCCAGCTTTTAACTTAATTCGATTATATTATCTAGACCCTCACATTTACTGATTGCTTCTTTATTACCGATAACACATATATTGTTTTCAGAATTAATTTTTTCAAGTTGCTTTATTAAGTCATACAGGTCTTGTTTAGAAGTATTTAGTATTTGTTTGAGTATTTCTTTTTTATCTTCATAAGTAAGTCCCATCATATATTCAATATCTCTTACTCTAATACTTGTCTTAGTGCTAAGTAGTGGATCAAAATCACCAGTAGTACCTACAATATAATTTTCCACACTATCTTGTTTTTCTAAGAATTCTTTTAAGTAGTTAATAGTATTTTCAAATATCTTCAAAGAATTTGCAGGGCTAGGATCTCTATACGAATAGAAACTTGCAGTCATATTATATCCGCTTCTAAAGCCACAACCATATGCTCCACCCTTAACTCTAATGTTATTCCATAAATAATCATAAGTTAAAATATTTGATAATACATACATTGCACCTATATTATATTTTTCATCTTTTATTAATGATGTCTTTGCAGCATAAGAAATATTAGATGGTGATACTATTCCCTCTTTAAGATTACCTAAAGGTTGTTTATTTGTTTTTTCACTAACAACTCCACTAGGTGCATTATCTAAAATATTCTTAGTAATTAAATCTGTATTTTCAGAACTAATACTTAAAGTATATCTTTCTTTAATAAATAGAGAATCTCTTAACTTAATTAATTTGTTTATAAACTCATCTGATTTTTCATCCCATTTTTCATCTAATTCTTTTAAGAATTTATATGCTTCATAGCCTCCTGCATATTCAGATACTACTGCAATTGGTGAAGTATATGCTAAACATCTTTGTATAGCTAAAGAATGACCAGCATTTATAAATGCTTGTTGTAGAGAATAGATATTTTGCTTTAAAACATCACGAATTGCTTGTTTATCAGAAAAATCAGTATGATAAATTATTTCTGAAATCAAATCTATAGCTTGTGAATCATTTCTAAATAAAGATGAATAACTTAATGCTACTTCATTATTATCTATCTTATCATGATAACTGTATCTTGGTGAAAAAGATAATGAGAAGTTACCTAAAATACTCTTCATTTGTCTATTTAGTTCAAGAACACTGTATTTATCAGTTTTTAATTTACTTAACAAACTTAACAATTGATTCAAAATAGTATAATCTTCTAAAACAAAATCATCAGCTTTAATTGATAAAGTCACATAAGATATTCCATTTGTATCAACATTATGTTTAATGATTTCATTACCATTATAATTGTCAATTTCAATTGGATAATCAGTTGGTGTATCTTTTAAATCTTCCAAATGTAAAGCAGGAAGACTTGCTTTTTGTTCAGGAGTATCTTCACTAACTTGATATTCTTGTAACTTTCTATTTAATTCAATCAATTCTTCTCTATCTTCATTAGACCAAGTTTCACTTATCTTCTTTAGTTTATTCTTTTCTTTTTCTATTTTTATTTGTCCTAATGTATTAGATGGTTTTAATAATACTTTTGCACTATGTTTACTATTAATAATATATTCTTCTAATAATTTCTCATAATAGTCTGTATCAATCTTTTTTCTTAGACTTTCAAATAGTTTATCAAAACAAAGAGTATCGATTGGGTCACCATCATATAACCAACTATCTAAACTACTTAACGCAAATACTAAACCTTTTGGTGCACCACCAAAATCTCTTTCTTTTGCCTTAAATTCTCTTTGATTTAAAGTTGCTTTTAGCTCTTCTTTATCAACACCTTCTTTTATTATTTTTCTTAATTCATTTTCAATAGTTTTACTAATTTCTTCTTCTTTTTCTAAATCTGTATTAATTACATCTATTTCTACATAAGGTTGTAAAATACCATCTTGAACATCAAAACTGATATCTTCTCCTAAATTATTATTTAATATTACCTTCTTTAATGGTGATTCATTACTTCCACACAAAACAGATGATAATAGTGAGAAAGCTACTGTTTTTTCATATTCGTCATAATCACCTATTACATATCCATAAGCAATTTGTGCTTTCTTTTCTAAAGGTGTATCTGCACCAACTTCATATTCTTTAATAATAGGATCATTAACATGTGCTGATTGTTTTTCAATAACTATTTTTTCACCATCATTAGAATACTCAGATAAATATTCATCATCAATAATTCCTAATATTTCTTCAATATTCATATCGCCATCTAAAAAGATATAAGAATTACTTGGGTTGTAATATTTTTTATGTGCATCACAGAATTGTTTATAAGTTAAATCAGTAATATATTCAGGATCTCCTCCTGATTCATTTCCATAGCATGTATCAGGAAATAATTCATGCATCATAAGTCTACTTCTTAATGAATCAGCTGAAGAAAAAGCACCTTTCATTTCATTAAAAACTACACCTTTATAAATAGGTTCATCATCAATGTTGTTTAATTCATAATGCCAACCTTCTTGATAGAAAGCGTTTGGATTTTCAATTACTAAAGGTTTAAATACTGCATCTAAATAAACTCTCATCAAGTTTATAAAATCTTTATTATTTCTAGAAGATACTGGATATACTGTCTTATCAGGATAAGTCATCGCATTTAAGAATGTCTGTAGTGATCCTTTTAATAAATCAACAAAAGGTTCTCTAACAGGATATCTTTTAGAACCATTTAAAACACAATGTTCTAGTATATGGAATACACCTGTATCATCTACTGGTGTAGTTTTAAAGGCAATAGAGAATGTTTTATTTTCATCATCTCTTTTTAACCAAATTGTTTTTGCGTTTGTTTTTTCATGTATCATCTCATACATGTCTGCATTAATTTCATCAACATGTCTAATTCTATTTACTTTAAATCCATGAATTACATCATTTAATTCCATAATCAAACTCCCTTACATATAGTAAAATTATACCACTTAGCTCCATTAGTCACTTTTCTTTAGAAAAATAATTAAATATTATAAAATTTATGTATAAGATGAAAGGAAAAAATAACTAATGAAAAAATATATTTGTACAGTATGTGGTTATATTTATGATCCTGAAATAGGCGATCCTGATAGCGGAATTGAACCTGGAACTGCATTTGAAGATATTCCTGAAGATTGGGTATGTCCACTATGCGGTGTAAGTAAGGATATGTTTGAAGAAGTTAAACAAGACTAAAAGTTCAATATTGAACTTTTTTTCTTATAAAAAGAAGTATCCTATGATACTTCAACATATTTTTTGTAAGCGTTTATTAAATTATCTAAACTATCTAATTTAGTTTGAATTCGATGTTTTTCATTAGCCCTTCTAACTTTTTTATGTTTTTCTTCAGTAATTTGTTTTTCTTGTGTTATTTCATTAATATTTATTTCATTTACATCAACAACATCATCCGCAACTATTTCAGCTATATTATTATCAAAATATAAAACTCCACCATTAATTGCATAATGAGATGTTTTATTATTGTTACTAGTTTCAATGACACCTATTTGAATAGGTATCATGATGGGCATATGATTTGAAAGTATCGTTCTTCTTCCTTCACTAGTTGGAATATTTAATTTATCGGTTTCAATACTTTTATAAACACCTTGATATGTAATAAATTCAACTGTAAATAACATTTTATTTTCCTTCTGCTTTTGAAATTACATCCTCAATTGTTCCACAATATGTAAATGCCTCTTCAGGATAAGTATCATATTCGCCTGACAAAATAGCCTTAAAAGATCTAATAGTATCTTCAATCCTTACAAATCTTCCTTCAATACCTGAGAATTTTTCTGCTACTGCAAATGGTTGAGATAAGAAGTTTCTAATTCTTCTTGCACGATTCACTGTAGCTTTATCTTCATCAGATAATTCATCCATACCTAATATTGCAATGATATCTTGTAACTCTTGATACTTTTGTAAAATTGCAAGAACACTTAAAGCAGTATCATAATGATCTTGACCTACAACGTTAGGATCTAAAGCTCTAGATGTAGATTGCAAAGGATCTACCGCAGGATATAATCCTGATGAAGCAATCTTTCTATCTAGTACTGTTTTAGCATCTAAATGTGCAAATGCTGTAGCTGGAGCTGGGTCAGTTAAATCATCTGCAGGCACATAGATTGCTTGAACAGAAGTGATAGATCCATTTTTAGTTGAAGTAATACGCTCTTGTAGTTCACCCATTTCTGTTGCTAGAGTTGGTTGGTATCCAACCGCTGAAGGCATTCTGCCTAATAGAGCAGACACTTCTGAACCAGCTTGAGAAAATCTAAAAATATTATCAATAAACAACAACACATCTTGATGATCTACATCTCTAAAATGTTCAGCCATTGTTAAAGCACTCAAAGCTACTCTCATTCTCGCACCAGGAGATTCATTCATTTGTCCATAAACAAGAACAGTTTTTTCTAAAACTCCTGATTCTTTCATTTCAAAATATAAATCATTACCTTCTCTGGTTCTTTCTCCTACTCCTGCAACAACCGAAAGACCATTATGCTCAACAGCAATAGATCTGATTAATTCTTGCATTAGCACGGTTTTACCAACACCAGCGCCACCAAACAAACCAATCTTTCCACCTTTGATATATGGACACAACAAATCAACTACTTTAATACCTGTTTCTAATATTTCAACTTTTGTTTCTTGTTGTTCAAAAGAAGGAGCACTCTTATGTATAATATCTTTTTCAACATCATCAAGTTCAGGTAGACCATCAATAGGTTTACCCAAAAGATTAAACATTCTACCTAGTATTTTTTTGCCTACAGGAACTTCGATTGCTTTTCCTGTATCAATGGCTTTCATTCCTCTAGTTAAACCATTAGTTTGTGATAAAGCTATACACCTAACTTTATCATCACCAATGTCTTGTTCAACCTCACAAGTAATAAAATCATCATTAAAAGGAATAATGATTGCATTATATAATTTAGGAAGTCTATTTCTAAAACGTAAATCGACAACTGGTCCTATAACCTGTACAACTTCACCAATATTTTCTGCCATAATTCCTCCTTTTATCTTCTACTAGAAGCAACAATTTCATTCATTTCTTGAGTGATTGCTGCTTGTCTAGCCTTATTATAACTAAGCGTTAACTCATCTAATAACTCATCAGCATTCTTATTAGCTAAATTCATTGCATTTCTTCTAGCTGCATTCTCACTTGTCTTAGACTCTAGGAACGCCACATATATTTGTGATGAAATATACATTGGTATTAAAGTATTCAATACTTCATTTCTAGATGGTTCAAGTAGTATTTCATCCTCACCCATTTTTTCTTCTGCTTCAAATGGAAGTAAGTTTAAAGTCATAGGTTGATACACTAAAGTATTAATATACTTTGTATAAACAATTTTTATTTCACTTATTTCATACTCTGTATATAAAAGTAATAAATCATCAATTAAAGCATTTAAGATTCTTGGTTGTAGATCTTCTAATTCATCATATTTTTTCACAACAAGATAATCATTATTTAATAACCAATTATAACCAATTGTACCAATCGCAAATATTGGTACATCTTTAGGAATTGTTTCTTGAACATACTTTAATACTTCAAGATTATATGAACCACATAAGCCTGAATTTGAAGTAATCACAATATACATAGGATTAACAATTTCTGCATCTATCAAATAAGGATTATCTTCTACTTCAGGTGATTTACCTCTCAGTGCAGCTAAAATAAAACGTCTAAGATTCTTTGCGTATTCTTCGTTTGAAAGAGTCTTAAGATTATATTTTTGTAGTTTTACAGTTGCTACTAATTCTGTAGCTTTAGTTAATTTCTTTGTTGAATTAACTGTCTGTAATCTTTTTTTAATTGCACTTATTTGTCCAGCCATATTAATCCATTAATTTAAATTGTGTAGTAAAAATAGTAATGATGTCAGTTAATCTTTCACTTAACTTATCATCTATTACATGTTTTTCATTAATTTGTTCAACTAAATCAGAATGAACATTATTCATTTCAAATAATAATTCTTTTTCATATTCTCTGATTCTTTCAATTGGAATATCATCTAATAAACCTAATTTATTTGCAAACAATAACAATATTTGATCAGTAGTCTCCATTGGTTTATATTGTGCTTGTTTTAAAAGTTCAACTAGGTGTCTACCATGATTAATTCTTGCACGTGTTGAAGGATCTAGGTCTGAGCCAAATTGCGCAAAATCTAACACTTCTTGATATTGTGATAAATCAAGCTTTAACGAAGATGAAACAGACTTCATTGCTTTAATTTGCGCAGCCGAACCAACACGTGATACTGATAGACCATAATCAATCGCTGGTCTAATTCCACTATTAAACAAATCACTTTGTAAGAATATCTGTCCATCAGTGATACTAATAACATTTGTAGGAATATATGCAGAAATATCACCAGCTTGTGTTTCAATAATTGGTAAAGCTGTTAAAGATCCCTTTCCTAATTTTTCTGAAAGCTTTCCACTTCTTTCTAATAATCTTGAATGTAAATAGAATACATCCCCTGGGAAGGCTTCTCTTCCTGGAGGTCTTCTTAATAGTAATGACAAGGTACGATATGCAACTGCATGTTTAGATAAATCATCATAAACAATTAAGACATCTTCTCCCTTGTTCATCCAATATTCACCAATACTACATCCTGAATATGGTGCGATGTATTGCAAAGATGCAAGTTCACTCGCACCTGCAACAACAACTGTTGTATACTCCATAGCACCAAATCCTGTTAGTTTTTCAATTATTTGCGCAACAGTAGAATTCTTTTGCCCAATTGCAACATAAATACACTTAACGTTTCTACCTTTTTGATTGATAATTGTATCAATCGCAATAGCTGTTTTACCAGTTTGTCTATCGCCAATAATTAATTCTCTTTGACCTTTACCAATAGGAATCATTGAATCAATTATCTTAATACCTGTTTGTAAAGGTTCATCAATTGGACTTCTATCAATAACACCAGGTGCACCAACTTCAATTTGTCTAAATTCATTAGTTTTAATTACACCTTTACCATCAACTGGTCTACCTAAAGCATCTACTACTCTTCCTAGAAGTTCATCACCAACAGGAACTTCCACTACTTTACCAGTAGAAGATACTTGAGTACCCTTAACAATATCCATATCATTGCCCAATAAAACTGCAGCAATACTTTCTTCTTCTAAATCCATAACCATGCCTTTAGTTTCGCCAATATCTAATATTTCTCCAGCCATTGCATTATAAATACCAGAAATATTAGCAACACCATCAGCAACACTAGTTACATAACCTGTAGTTAAACTTGATTCTGTCTTAATACTTTTTTGATTAAAATCATTAATATCTTTTAAAAGTTCACTACCTAACTCTTCTTTATTCTTAACTTCATTTTTTATAAGTGATGCACGTAAATCTTCAATCTTTGTCTTATATGTACCATCCCACGCATTATCATTGACGATAACCTTAACACCACCAATTAGTTTTTTATCAACTTTATTTTCTAATCTAACATTATGTTCTAATTTATAGGAAAAAGCAGCTTCTAAAGAAGCTAAATCATTTTTATCTAATTGTTTAGCACTATAAGCTGTACCAAAAACAATTCCTCTTGATTGATAATAATACTCTAAAAAATCATGAATTAATTCAACTTCTAAGCCTTTTCTAGGCATAGAATCGATTGTTAAAAACAAGCCATAAAGAATGGATTCATCAAGTTCATTTTTGAAAACTTCTTGAAGTTTTTCTTTCTTTTGACTGCTGCTATAATCATCAGAAACTAAATACTTAGCTAATTCATCATTACGATTGATTTCATCATTGATACTTTTAATTTCACGATAGCAATGATCTACAGAACCTTCTTGCTTAGCAAGTTCCATCAAATTTCTAGCATAGCTTCTAACATTCACATTCATTTTTGAATTACTTCCTTAACAAAAGAATCAATTTCGCTTTTTGAAGATTTTTTATCAAGTTTTTCATTAAGCATTTTTTCAGTAGCACTTAAAGCTACATCAATAATCTCTTCATGCATCTCTTCAAGTAATCTACTTTTTTGAAGTTCAATATCTCGTTTTGCATTATCTAAAAGATTTCTGCTTTCTTGACGTCCTTCTTCAATTAATTCTTCTTTAACACTAAGACCTTCTTCTCTTGCGCTTTTCACAATCGTTTCTGCTGTCTTGTTCGCTTCACTGATTGCTTGTTTAGCTTCCTTGTTTAATTTCTCGTTTTCTTCTTTTAAAGCCTCAGCCTCAGATAGTTTGCTTTGCTCAAATTCACTTCTTTGATCTAATATCTTCTTTACAGGTTTCCATGCTAGTTTATACATTAAGAAAAATAGTACTGCACTAGCACACAACTGGCTTAAAGCTGTCCAAACATTTGGAACTAATAATTGAAGAATATCAATTATTTGCATATTAAGCTCCTAAAATGAAGATAATCAAGAAAGCTACTAATAAACAATAAATAGCACAAGTTTCTGAGATAGCAGCACCAATAATCGCCATAGATTGAATCTTATCAGCTGCATCTGGATTCTTTCCAATTGATTCTACAGCTTGTACTGCAACCTTACCTTCCATGATACCTGTGACACATCCACCACATACACATAGTGCTGCAGCAAAACCTAGTAAAGCTCTTTCCATAAATTTTTCCTCCTTATTGATTAGGTAATTCCTTACCTATAAATGAAATAGTTAAAGTTATAAATATATAAGCCTGCATAACTCCTGAAAATAAATCGAAATAAAAATGTAAGACAGGCGCAATTATAATACCAACAACATTTAGATTACCAATTAACGGAATCATTTTAGATATCGATCCTAACATTTGATAAATAACTGACATCAAAATACCACCAGATAGAATATTACCAAACAAACGAAGCGACAATGACAACAAAGTAGATATCTTACTTAAAATATTAACTAAAACAAATGGTGCTAATGGTTCAAACCATGATTTAATATAACCTTTAGTACCTCTTTCTTTAAATGAATAAACTTCAATCAATATACAAGTTAAAGCGCCTAATACTAAAGTTACTGAATAATTTGATGTAGGTGTTTCAAGTGAGAATAAACCTGCAATATTAGATAAGAAAATATAAGCTACTACTGACATAATATAAGGAGTTAAATATTTTGCAACTCTTTCATTTGTTTTTTCTTTAACCATCTTATCAATCATTTGTCCAAACATTATTACTAACAAAACAATTCCCTTTGGTTTTTCTAAAGGATTATATTCTCTTAATTTCTTATTAATATAGAACAAAAATAACGCCATAGTAATGGTTATTATAATAATTGAAAGTATAGTTGTTTGAAATTCCATAACTATGTACTCCTTTTTTTCATTAAAGCATCTATCACTAATGCAACAATAAATAGTGTTAAACCTATCGCAATACCTATCATATTAAATACATTAGGTAATTTATATGCTATAAACATCATCACAAACAACAACGTAAATCTAATCACATTGCCAGCCATCATAAGTCCATATGAAGGCTGATCTGAAGAAATAACCTTTTTCATACTTTCTGATAAAAGAAATAAATTAATTAAACTAAAAACAGTAGCTAATATAATCCCAAAGGCTATCTTTAAATCAATGAATGCAAATACTATTGAAATAATAAATGCAATTAAACTAGTAAGTAAATAAATTTTTAAACTCATTTCTTATAACTTCTAATATTTTTACTTATCTTTTTCATATAAGACTCTAAATTACTTTTCTCTTGTTTATCTAAACCTTCTGTTAATATTTGATAATAAATATCTTTTACCTCTTTAGCTTCGTTAACGATTTGCTTAGCACCATCTTCGAGTTTAAGATGTAAAGATCTTCGATTGCCATCATAGTACTCAGAACTAATTAATTTACGATCTAATAAGTCCTTGATACTACCAGATACTACAGATTTTTTTAAGCGTTGATTTAAGACAATATCAGTAGAAGTATCTCCGGTGGTTTTATCATCAAGAAACATTAAAATAACTACTTCTGAATCCGTTAAATTATACTTCTTGCATAAAGGAGATAGAAGCTCTTGATATAAACCTTTACTTGCGTAGATATTGTCTAAAATAGTCAACATAAAAAGTAAAATATTGTTCAGATATGAACAGTATTATTATAGAATTTTTTATATTTAAAGTCTATATTACTTACTATTACTATAAGCTATAATGAATCAACTATTTTTAATAAATCAAGTGGCTCATCAATTATATAATCAACACTTAAATCTTTAATATCTTCTAAAGTTCTAGAACCCCACTTCACAAATACAGTTTTAATACCTGCATTTAAACCAGTCTTTACATCTACATCACTATCCCCAACATATAGTACTTCATCTTTACTAACGCCTAAAGCATTAATTATTTCATTAGCGCTATATGGATCAGGTTTATTAGGAATGTCTTTTCTACTGCCAATAATTCTAAAGAAAGTAGTTTCTGGTAACTTGTTTTTTAATAGATTTTCACAGAATTGATTAAACTTATTGGTATTACAACTAATTCTAATATTTCTATTAGCTAACTCTTTTAATAATTCTTTAATTCCTTTAAATGGAATTGTTTCATCCATATAACATTTTTCATAATGCATACAGAAGTTATCTACTGCCTCATCTAATAAGTCTAACTTATCATCAGGTAGACATCTTTCAACTAATTTACGATTGCCATTACCAACTTTTAAAGATATCTCTTTCACACTAAAAGTTTTAAAACCATAATCTTTCATTGTTAGATTACATGCAGTAGTTATGTCTTTCATGGTATCTAATAAAGTACCATCTAAATCAAATATAATACCTTTTATCATTGCTCAAACTGTAATTGATATAACTTATAGTAGTATCCTCTATTTTTTAGTAATTGTTGGTGATTACCTCTTTCTACAACTGAACCATTTTGTAAAACAATGATTTGATCAGCGTGTTGAATTGTGGATAATCTATGTGCAACTACCAACATCGTACCTATACTCTTCATTTTTTCTAAAGATTCTTGTATTAACACTTCAGTTTCAGTATCAATGTTTGCTGTAGCTTCATCTAATATTAAAATCTGTGGTTTATGAATAATTGTTCTTGCAAAAGACAATAATTGTCTTTGACCTTGTGATAAGTTTTCACCTTTTTCAATTATTTCTTCATCAATACCCTTAGGTAACTTATCAATAAAACTATCTGCATTTACATATTTACATGCATCATTCACATCATCATCACTAAAAGCTTCATCATGTAAAGTTACATTATCCTTAATAGTTCCTGAGAATAAGAATACATCTTGAAGCATTTGACCGATTGCTTTTCTTAAAGATGAAATCTTAATATCATTGATATTAATACCATCTATTAATATTTCACCTTTTTGAATCTCATAGTTTCTAACTATTAAAGATAGAATGGTAGTTTTACCTGCACCTGTTGCGCCAACGAAAGCACAAGTCTCTTTAGGATTAATCGTAAATGATACATCTTTTAAGATCCAATTATCATCTTTATATGCAAACCAAACATTTTTAAATTCAATCTTACCTTCAAATTTATCAATCTCTATTGCATCTTCTTTATCTAATACATCAGGCTTAACATCCAACAAGTTGAAGATTCTTTCTGATGCTGTAAAAGCTTTTTGTAATGAATTAAGTTGATCTGCCAAGTTTTGTACAGGATTAAAGAATCTTGATAAATACAAGAAGAAAGCAACTATTTCACCAGCACTCAATTGATATCTAATACCTAATGTAAAAGATAAAGCAATCGAACAAGTATAAATAAACGAAATAGTAGGTCTATAGAAACCAAAGGCCTTTATAACATTTAATCTTTGTTTTCTTAATTCTTCATTTTTAACATTGAATTGCTCTTCTTTTGTTTTTTCTTGATTAAAAATTTGTGTTAATTTCATACCAGCTAAATTCTCTGATAAGAAAGTATTAATATCTGAGATACATGCTCTTTCTTTTCTAAATACTTCCTTAACAATTTTAGAGAAGAAGAAAGATGTCACAAACACTATCGCAATAATACCAACCATTGATAAAGACAAAGATGGTGATATATAAATCATAATCACATATACACCAATTAAAGTTGTAATATCTCTTAGAATTCTTACAAGAACACCAGTAAATAAATCAGACATACTTGCAGTATATGAAGTAACTCTAGTTACTAGAGAACCTACAGGCATTTCGTTAAACTGATTCAAAGACATATTTTCAATGTGTTCAAAAATCTCATTTCTTAATCTATAAATTATTCTTTGGCCACATTTTTGTAGAATCATTGATTCAGCATATAAGAATACTTGATTTATTAAAGTAATTACAAAAGATAATAAAACGATAGATAAAATAAATTTTAGATTAATATTTTCTACAACTAATTCATCAGTTATTCTACTAGTAAATAAAGGAGATATTGTACTTAACGCAACATTTAAAGCAACTAAAAATAACGCTAGTATAAAACTTCTTCTTTCTGTTGAGATATACTTAAGTGTTCTTTTAATTATTACACTTAAGGGTAACTTCTTATCACCTTTTAAGACTTCTAGTTCGTCATTCATCTTTATAGTTCGCTCTCTAATTGTTGTAGATAAGACATCTTTTTATATGTAGGAGATATCTCTAATAAATTCTTAGGTGTATCAAACGCTTCAACTTTTCCTTCATTTAACACTAAAATTTTATCCATATGTGCTACTGTAGAAATTCTAGAAGCTATTACAATAGTTGTCTTTCCTTTTCTTTTTTCTTTAATGTTGTGTAAGATTGTTTCTTCAGTCTTAACATCAACAGCTGAAACTGAATCATCCATAATCATAATTGGAGAATTCTTTATATATGCTCTGGCAATCGCAATTCTTTGTTTTTGCCCACCAGATAAAGTGACACCTCTTTCACCAGTTACTGTGTCATAACCTTGAGCAAAATCAATAATATTATCATCCACATCTGCAAACTTAGCAGCTTCTCTTATTTCATTTAATTCTGCTTTATTATTCGCAAAAGAAATATTATTTTTAATATTATCTGAGAATAAGAAATTATCTTGTGGAACATAAGCAATATTATCTCTTAAACTCTTAATATCTAAATCCATAATATCTACGTCATCAATTAAAATTTTGTCTTTTTCAATGTTATATAAACGTAATAATGAATTAACTAAAGTAGTTTTACCAGAACCAATCTTCCCTACTACACCAACCATTTCTCCTGGTTTAATTTCAAAAGTTACATTGCTTAATGAATGAGTATTACCATCAGGATATGCAAATGAAAAATCATTAAAAGTAATCTTTCCTTTACAATCTTTCAATACTACTGGATCATCAATATTATGAATTTCTTCTTCTTCATCTAGGAAACGATAGATTCTTTGAGTAGATGTTTTAAATCTTGAATGCATTTGTAAGATTTGTCCCATGGCAATCATTGGCCAAATCAAAGTATCAGTATAACCAATAAAGGTAATTAGTTTACTAGCACTTAAATCTATCAAATGATTAAAAATAATAACAGGATTGCCAATAGATAAACGATATACAAAATAAGAACCTAGTCCTAATAATATTGACATCGTAGCACCAATTATTATTTCAATATAAACATCAAATTTAATAGCTGATTTAGTGAAATCTAAATTCTTTTCAGCATTTTCCTTTGCAACTTTAGAGAAAGCTTTAAGTTCTTGTTGCTCTTTCACAAATGCTTTTATTACTCTAATGCCAGTAAATGTTTCTTGAGTAAAATCATATAATTTATCAAATTGTTTTTGTCTTTCTTCCCATTTATCAGACCATATTTTTTCTACACCGTTACCCCAAATAACTAAAGCAATCATTGGGATCATTGTTACTATAGTTAACACAGTATCTAATCTAATCATTTTATATATCGAAATGATTGATAAAAATACCGCATCAACTATCATTATGGTTCCCCAACCAGTAAACTCTTCTACTGTTTCAACATCACTAGAAAACCAAGACATAATGGTACCAATTTTATTTTCATGATAATAACGTTGCGATAATTTTTCAGCTTTTAAAAACATATCATGACGAAGATTTGCCTCAATCTTTCCAGATGCAGTTAAGATACCAAAACGAAGAATCATTCTTCCTAAAAACAAAACAACTGCAACTATAATAATATTTCTAATTACTGGAGCAATGTCTGCAAATACAACATTTTGCTTATTAGAAACTATATCAACAATACTACCTAAAAACTCAGGCACATATGTCTGAGCAACATCGACTACAATATCCGCAACAATACCGATAATGAATAGTCCTGCAAATTTTAAGTAGTAATCTTTAATAGTAGTTTTTTTCATAAAAAATATTACAGCCTTAACCTGCTTAGTTATTATAATATATTTTATATATTAATTTACATCTAAAAACTACAAATCAAACTGTGAATTATATAGTTTATAGTAGAAACCTTGTTTTTCCATGAGTTGTTCATGATTGCCAACTTCTACTACATCACCTTTATCTAAGACAATTATGATATCCGCATTTCTTATAGTTGAAAGCCTATGAGCTATTGTGAATGCTGTTCTGCCTTTTCTTAATTGATCCATGGAATCTTGAATTAGTTGTTCTGTTCTTGTATCAACTGATGAAGTAGCTTCATCTAATATTAAGATTTTTGGATCTTTTAAGAAAGCTCTAGCTATTGTTAATAATTGTTTTTGACCTTGAGAAATGCCTGAAGTTTCCTCAGATATGATTGTGTCATAACCATTTTCTAATGTCTTAATGAATCTATCCACATGTGCCAATCTACAAGCTTCATATATTTCTTCATCAGTCGCATCAGGTTTGCCAAATCTAATATTTTCTTTTATTGTTCCATCAAATAACCAAGCATCCTGTAAAACCATGCCAAAGATAGATCGCAAATCTTTTCTTGTGAAGTCATTAATGTTTTTATTATCTACATAAATAGCGCCACCATTAAGTTCATAAAATCTCATTAATAATTTAACTAATGTTGTTTTGCCTGCTCCAGTTGGACCAACAATAGCTACATTTTTACCAGGTGCAACATACATTGAAAAATCATGAATAATAATTTTATCTGGATTATAACCAAACTTAACATTCTCAAATGTTACATTACCTTCAATGATTGAATTGTTGTTTTCATCATAAATACTTACAGGATTTTCTACATCTTTTATTTCTTCAGTTTCATTTAATAAAGCAAATACTCTTTCTGCTGCGGCAACCATTGTCTGGATTGTATTTAATAATTGAGCTATTGAAGATATAGGTCTTTGTAGTCTTCTTACATAGGTTGTAAAGGCTTGAATATCACCAATATTCATAGTTCTATTTATTACTTCAAATCCACCAACTAAACATACTGCCACATATCCTACATTTTGAAGAAAACCAGTTAAAGGCATCATTACAGAAGAATAGAATTGTGATTTATATGCGGCATCAAATAATTTATCATTTATTTCATTAAATCTTTCAATAGATTTATCTTCATAGTTATAAGTCTTAACTAGTAAGTGTCCAGAATACATTTCTTCTATATGACCATTAATTTTTCCTAATTGTTCAGAATGAGCACGGAAATAACCTTGTGATTTTTTTACAGTTAAAGCTGCAATTATTCCTGATAAAGGAACTACAATCAAAGATATTAAAGTTAGTTTCCATGAAATAGAAAACATCATAAACAAAACACCCACAATATTAACTAATGAATTCAATACTTGTGAAATAGTATTAGTTAATTGATTAGATATATTATCTACATCATTTGTAACTCTAGATAAAACATCACCATGAGTTTGATTATCAAAATATGAAAGTGGTAATCTATTTATCTTCTTTGAAATATCATCTCTTAATCTATATGAAATATTAACCGCAATATTAATATGAAGTAAATTAACTACATAATCTATCAAAGCACTAACACTATAAATAACTAAGATAATAATTATTAATCTACCAATAGTCTTAAAATCAATACCTGGACCACCTGCATATTTAGATAAAATACCATTAGATATAGCAGTAGTAACATCACCTATTAATCTAGGACCATAAATACACATCACAGTTGAAATAACCATCAACACTAAAGATAGTATTATTTTGAAATAATATGGTCTTACATATGAAGCCAATTGTTTAGCTGTTGTTTTGAAATTCTTTGGCTTTTCAGCAATTCTCATTGGAGGCATTATACAAGTTCCTCCTTTGATAGTTGTGAATAAGCAATTTGTTTATAGACATCACAATTCTTTAAAAGTTCACTGTGACTTCCTTCACCAACAATCTTGCCTTCATCCAAAACAAAAATCTTATCAGCGTTTTTAATTGTCGCAATTCTTTGCGCAACAATAATTACTGTAGCTTTTGTTTTTTCTATTAATTCATTTAAACTCTTTCTTAATTTCTTATCTGTCTCATAATCTAAAGCAGAGAAACAATCATCAAAAATATAAATGTTTTTCTTTTGCGCTAAAGCTCTAGCAATTGAGAGTCTTTGTTTCTGTCCACCAGAGACATTAGTGCCACCTTGTGATATCTGTTCATTAATACCATCTTGTTTCTCTAAGATTATATTTTCTGATTGCGATATTATAATAGCTTCATCTAATTCTTGCTTACTTAGTTCTCTACCAAACTCTATATTAGATTTGATGCTACCAGTAAATAATAAAGCTTGTTGAGAAGCATAACCGATTTTATCATGTAGTTGTTTTTGAGAAACATCCCTAATATCTTTTCCACAATAAGAAATACTACCTGATGTTACATCAAATAATCGTGGTATTAATTTAATAATTGTAGATTTTCCTGAACCAGTAGAACCAATAAATGCTAATGTCTGTCCAGGTTTTGCAATAAAGTTAATATTTTCTAATACACTTTCTTGAGCACCAGGATATTTAAATGAAACATTGTCAAATACTAAATCCCCGTTTTCTTCAGGAAGTAATTCTGGATTATCTTTATCAACAATTGTATTTTCAGTATCTAATATTTCTTTAATTCTTCTAACAGATACAAGTGATCTAGGAATCATAAAGAATAACATTGTTACAAACATAAATGACATTACAACATGCATAGCATATTGACTAAACGCCATCATATCGCCAATAGTCATAGCATCTATATCAATTTGTTTAGCCGCAAACCATGTAATAGCTACAGTTAAACCATTCATGACAAATGTCATAATTGGTCCAATGATGTTCATTAAATTAGATACAAATAAATCTGTTCTTTTAAACTCACTATTTACATCATCAAATTTTTCTTCTTCTACTTCTTGAGAATTAAATGCACGAATTACCAACATTCCATCTAAGAATTCTCTCATAATAGAATTAATTCTATCCGTTAGTTTTTGAACAACTTCAAATTTTGGAATCGCAAATACAACCAAAACAATCATTGTGACAATCATAATACCTATAGCTACTATTAATAACCATGAAATATTAGGATAACGCAGTACTCTTACAACAGCAGATGCGCCCATAATTGGTGCCATAAGCATCATTCTAAGCATTATCTGAATTAGTTGTTGGATCTTAGTTACATCATTACCAGTTCTTGTTATTAATGAAGAAGTTGAAAACTTAGAAAACTCGCTTGAAGAAAACGATTCTACTTTTTCAAAAACATCTTTACGCATTGTAGCGGCAATCTTAGCTGCAGTCTTACTAGATAAATATGTACCACATAGTTGTACAACTACACCAATTGCAGCAATCAGCAACATTACTAAACCAGTTCTTAAAATATAAGAATTTTGTATATTATCAGTTTTTATTCCTATATTTGTATACAAATCCTTAATAAATACTCTTATTAAAGATTCGTGATTATCTTGTAAAGATACTAATTTTTCATCTAATGTTTTCTTAATATTATTAATATCATCACTCAATGAAATATTATTAGCTCTGGCCATATATGTATATACCAAAGGCATTTCTAATAGATCAGATATTTCATCACTCTTATATAAATAAACATCTTTATCCAAAATTAGTTCTTGTTTATCAATGCTAATAGTACTTCCTTTTCCAATTAGTTCAAAGCCTTGTAGAATCTTATTCTTATCACTTTCAGATGCAAACAATAAAATATCATTCATATCATCTGCACTAATAACTGTAGGTACTTTCTCTTCAATACCACCATATTGAATACCATTAGTTACTATCTTGGACATGTATTCAGGTAAACTTAATTCTGTTTGCACTTGCAAAATAGTAAACAATATAATTGCTACTACTATTAATACATAAGGTTTTAAATACTTAAAAATTAACTTCATTTACTAATCTCTTTGATATTATTTCTTATTGAATCTAATACATTATAAAATATTTTCAAATCTTTTTTAGATATGTTTTCTATTATCTTATTATTTAATAAATTACCACGGTCTTCAAAATCTTTTTTATGTTTTAAAGCCGTTTCAGTTAAGTAAATATAGTTTTTTCTTCTATCAGTTTCTGATTGTTTACGATAAACAATATTTTTATCTACTAAAGAATCTATACAACCAGTAATAGATGCTTTTTTAAGATTTGTTTCTATTTCTAAATCTTTCTGACAAACTTCTTCACCTTCGTGTTGAAGTAAATAACCAATAATATGTATTTGTGTTAAATTAAAAATCTTTAATAAATCGTTTCCATTTGAAATATATTTATTTATACATTTATTTAAATCGTTTAGCTCTTTAACAACATTCCCCATAACTTTCTCCTAAATTAGTTAGGAAACTAACTAGTTTATTATATCATTATTCGGCTATTAAAATCGCAATAAAAACTAATATACAACCAACTATCTCTTTGATAGATAAAACTTGATTTAGTATTAACCATCCTCCGATAGCACCAAAAACAGATTCAAAACTCATTAGTAATGAAGCTAAAGTTGGACCACAATCCTTTTGGAAAACTATTTGAATGGTTGTGGCAATCATACCTGCAATAAACACCATATAAAGTATTGGTAAGATTTGTGTTGCTAATACTTCAAAATTAGGACTTTCTTTTATAAGCATCACAATAAAAGCAAGTATACTAATTGTCCCTTGAGAAACAAAAGTTAAAGCTAAAGAATCTTTTATTCTTGAATACTTATCAATAAACATAATTTGAAAGGCAAAGAATAACGAACATAGAAGCAACAAAATATCTCCAACATTAAAACTATAATTACCAGAAAAACATAGTAAATATAAACCAATTAAAGCTATTAAGATTGCTAAAAACAATTTCTTAGCAGGTTTTTTACCATTAAATATTTCTAATATTGGAACAATTATTATATACAACGATGTAATAAAACTTGCTTTACTAACTGTTGATAATTCTATACCCATCTGTTGAAATACAAGTCCAAGAAAAGCTACAATACCAATTAAAAAACCACCTATTATAGTTTGTTTATCAATTTTAATCTTTTTAATAATTAAATATGGAAATACAAACAAACCTCCAACACCTTTAAAAAAGACAATGGTAAAAGTGCCTAGACTACTAGCAGAAATACTTTGTATTGAATAAGATAAGCCCCACATCAAAGTAGCAGCTATCAATAATATACTTGCAATATACTTTCTATTAGACATAAACTATTTAACTATTACAGAGCCTCCAATGAATTCTCTAATTATAGAATTATTAGGAATATATGAATCATCATAAATAGGATCAAAATACTTTAAGAAACTTAATAGTCTTTGTGCTTCAGCATATTCTTTTTCATTTCTATTAATTCTTTTTAATAATGGTTCTGCATACTTCTTTAATACTGCATATTCATAAATACAATTCGAATTAAAGAATACATCAGCTTTTGAATTATATGGGAATATGTTCGCATCTTCTGATGCTCTTACTTTTGGCCACATATTGATAGTTTGTTGTGCAGGAGCATTTCTAAACTTATGATCTCTTACAAGTCTTCTTATCAATCTTGCATCAGTAGTAGATATACGATTATGATGATCAATAGAAATAGGAGTAAATGGTGAGATATAAATTTTGAATTTTAATGAATCATCAATAGTTTCAGTTAATTCATCATTCATACCATGAATACCTTCAATCACAATAATCTGATTCTTATCAAGTTTAGTAAAACGCTCACCATATTTTTTAGAAGCACTTCCAAAATCATATCGAGGTAAATCAACTTCTTTACCTTCTAATAAATCATTTATATTATTCATAAATAATCTAGTATCAATAGCTTTTATACTTTCTAAATCTGGTTCACCATTTTCATCATAAACTCTTTCTTCAAGTTCTTTATAATAATCATCAGTACCCATATATAATGTCTTAAAACCATTAACTCTTAATTGAATACACAATCTTTTCGCAAATGTTGTCTTACCTGAAGAACTAGGCCCACATATTAAGACAACTCTTGCTTTTTTATCTTTGATCATATCCGCAATATCACCAATCTTTTTTTCATGTAGTGCTTCTTGCATTAAAAAGACATCATCAATATCTTCGTTAATAATTTTCTCATTTAAGTCACACACAAAATTAATATTTGTAAGTTGTCCCCATTTAGTAGCTTCAGAAAATGCATTATAAAGAAGCTCTTGCTCCTCATATGGAGCTACTTCAATTGGATTAGCTGGATGAGGATATCTTAAAACCAAACCATTACGATAACTAGTTATTTCAAAATGCTTGATATATGAAGTTGAAGGAACTAATAAGTTATAGAATATTTGTACTTCATCATCTAGTGAATATATTTCTACATCATCAATATTAGTAATACTGTTAACTAATTTAACTGCTTCATCTAATTTCTGTTTACGAGCTAATTTTCTTACACCTTCTTTAGTTAAGTGTTCCTTAATAATAGGCAAATTCATCTTAACTAATTCATTCATTCTCTTTTTCACATTATCAATATCTTCGCTAGTAAACTTATGATTAGAAGTGATATATAAACCTTTATTCAAAGAATTATTTACAGTAACTAAAACATTTTTACCTAGTACATCATGCACTGCTTTAATAAATATAAGAATCAAAGAATTTTGGTAAACAAGCCAAGCTTGCTGATTTCTTAAGTCTAAAAACTCTACTTCACAATCATGTGACATCTTATGGGTTAAAGCTCTATATGCATTATCAAGCTTAGCCAAATAAACTGGATAATCTAATTCGTTCTCAATCTTTTTTAAAACACTTTCTAATACTTCTCCATCTTCAAAAGATATTTCTCTATTATTTAGATTAGTAATTTTTGCTACAAAACTCATAAGTACCTCCTATAAAGAACTATCGTCAATTTTATCTAATTCTTCTTTTATTTTTATAGCTACATCAGTTAAACATCCATCTTCGAAAGGAACTTTTAAATTTGCTTCCTTTACAATTTCTGTAAAGGTCTTAGTTCCACCTAGTTCACATATATGCACATAATCTTTCCATGCGTTTTCATCGTTATTTAGTATTCTCACATAGAATTGTAAAGCACATACTTGAGCTAAAGTATAATCAATGTAATAGAAAGGTGATTGGAAAATATGACCTTGTCTATAGAAGTATCCTCCTTTTTCAAGTAGAGGGAATTCATCATAATTAATATCTGGTTTATAAATCTTTTCTAGTTTTCTCCAACAGCTCTTTCTTTCTTCACTTGTCATGTTAGGGTTTGCGTATACCTCGTGTTGGAAATGATCCACTAAACATCCATATGGTAAAAACAATACTGAATCAGCAATATGCAAGAAATGATACTTATCGCTATCTTCTTTAAAGAATAGATGTGACCATGGATGTGCAAAAAATTCCATAGACATTGAATTTATCTCTGCAGATTCCATTGTAGGGAAACAAAGATCTGGTATTGTTACATTCTTCATTGTGCAATATGATTGGAACGCATGTCCTGCTTCATGAGTTAAAGTATCTACATCGGCAGCTGTACCATTTGAATTTGAAAAAATAAATGGAACTTTATAATCATAGATGCTTGTACAGTATCCACCCATTTCTTTATTAGGTCTAGTAGGTAGATCAAATAATTCTTGTTCGCTCATCATCTTAAAGAAATCTCTAGTCTCTTGAGACATTTCTGAATACATCTTTAAAGCAGCAGCTACTAGCTCATCTATATCACCATGTGGTTTAGGATTGCCAGTTTTAAAATTATAATTTACATCATATGCTTCTAGCCTATCAACTTCAATTCTTTTAGCTTGTCTTTTTCTTAATTCTACTGTTAATGGAACTATATCTTTAATGACTTGATTACGATAGTTTTCAACCATCTTTTGATCATAATCAAATCTATTCATTCTTATATATCCTAAAGGAATAAAGTTTTCATATCCTAGTTTCTTAGCAATTCTATCTCTAACTTTAACTAACTTATCATAGATATCATCAAATCTTTCTTCATTATCTTCATAGAATTTCATAAAAGCTTTAGTTGCTTGTCTTCTAATATTTCTATCATCATCATTCATCTTCACTGCAATCGAAGATAAATTATATATCTCACCTTCAAATTCAATTCTTGCGCTTGATTTTAATTTTCCATATTCAGTAGATAATTTATTCTCTTCTTGAAGATCTTCAATTATTTCTGGTGAAAATGACTTTAAAGCATTTTCAGCCATTAAATAATACGGTTTAGGAATGTTTAGTTCATCTTTAAATGGACACTCTAATAGAATCTTTCCTAAAGTCACTTCATATTCTTGTAGTAAAGGATAAGTATTATCCCAATACTCATTTTCTTTATCATAATATTCATCAGCAGTATTAATTGAATGTCTTATTGAACAAATGGTACTCATTGATTGAATATGACCTCTAAAAACATTTATTTCTTCAAACACTTCTAAAAAATCTTTAGAATTATCACATTTTCTAAGTTTTTCTAAATAATTTTCAAATTCTTTTTTCAAATCTTCATAATTTAAATGTTCATACTTAAATTCACTAAATTTCATTTACTATCCTCCGATTAATCTTTCAAATACAATTGAAGCAATATACAATCCAACACTACCCACCACAAAAACACTTGAACCTAAAGGATATTTTTCTTTGTTAGTGTTTCCTTGTTTCACAACACTTGTCTTTATAGCAGGACTATCCACAAATACTACTTCTATTTTATGTTTATAATTTTCATCTTTTACTATTCTTCTAAATGCTTTAGCTAAAGGATCGTTTCTTGTTTTATCTAAAGTAGTTAGTTTGATGTTATCTGGCTTAATTCTTTTAGCACTACCTAAAGAAGACAAAACAGGAATATTAGCTTCATGACACTTTTTTACTAATATAAATTTACTTGTTAAAGTATCTATACAATCTATTACATAATCATATTTCTTATCTAATTCAAAGTTTTCATCTATAAAACAATTAATCACATCAACTTTACAATCGCTAATATTCTCAACTCTTCTTTTTAATACTTCAGCTTTGTTTTCGCCAATATTATTTTTATCAGTCATCAATTGTCTATTTAAATTTGATTTCTCTACAACATCATAATCAAGTAATGTAATATAACCTAATCCTGATCTACATAACGCTTCAACCACAAAAGATCCAACGCCACCTACACCGCACACTAAAACTTTCTTCTTCTTTAAAAGATTTATCTTATCTTTACCAACTAAATATTCAATACGACTTAAATCAACCATTTCTTAACCTCTAATAATGCGTCATCCTTATTAGTAAACCATTTTACATCTAATTGATTATTAAAGAATGTGTATTGTCTTTTCGCAAAATGCCTTGAATTTCTTTTAATGTCTTCTATTACTTCTTCTAAAGTTTTATTATTTTCAAAATAATCTTTAAACTCTTTATAACCTATTGCTTGCATAGATTGGTTATTAAAAGTAATACCTTCATTTAATAATCCTTCTATTTCTTTTAATAGACCTTCTTCAATCATTTTATCAACTCGATCATCAATTCTTTTATATAATTCTTCTCTATCACAAGTTAAACCAATTATTAAACAATCATATATTGGTTTGTGTTTTTGACTATCCTTAATTTCTGAAATACCTTTATCATGTTTTTCATAAATATTTAAAGCTCTAATCAATCTTTTTCTATTATTGATATGAATCTTTTCTAATGCTTTTGGATCTTTATCTTTTAAGAGATTATATAATTGCTCATTTGTAAGATCTTCATATTGATTATCTTTACTATCTTCATCAAAAAATACATAATCATATAAAGCGGCTTTTATATATAAACCTGTACCTCCTACAATAATTGGAAGCTTATTATCATTACTAATCTTATTTATATATTCTCTTGATAAATCTTGAAATTGTTTAACACTATAATTATCATTAGCTTTCTTAATATCAATTAAATAATGTTTAGCTTCACTTAATTCTTTTTTGTTTGGTTTAGCACTACCAATATCTAAACCTTTATATATTTGTATAGAATCACCAGATATAATTTCACCATTAAAAAGATTGGCACATTCTATTCCAAATGATGTCTTTCCTACTGCTGTTGGACCAACTATAGCCAAAACTTTCTGCATATACACTATTATATCGTTTTCTGATAAGCTATTCTCTTAGTGCCATCATCAACAACTATTATTCCACACTCAATAAAACCATTCTTCTCAATTAAATGTTTCATGGTTGCGTTATCTGCGTGTGTATCTATTCTAATATCTTTGTTCATGTTAGATACATAATCAATCACAAAATCAAAGATACCCTTAACTTTACCATTAGAAGCAATTCGATGAATCGTAAGATATTCATCATCATTTAACCATTTTCCATCTATATCAATATATGTAGGTTCTATTCCTTCAATGCACGCAAAAGTAGCAACTATTTCACCATCGTTTTCAACAACATATGATTCACCATTATTAATATCATTTATTATTAAATTAATTCCTGGTCTATCACTTCCCCATTGAGTTGGATTACCATTTTCTCTCATAGTATTTCTTGCATAATCAAAAACAAGTTTTAATTCATCCAAATCAACTAATTTTGTTTTTCTAATACTTAACATAACTTAAAAAGAAAAGGTCACACGACCTTAATAACCTGAAGCATAATTAAACATATCAATGTTTACTGGAGTAATATCCTCCGCTTTATAACTCACTAGCTTTTCATTTTTTTCATCTAGTACTTTCTCAACTTTAACCACACTTCCACTAAACAATGAATAGTTATTATAGTTACCATTTAAAACTAAACCATTTCCATTAGAGAAGAAATAATTAGATGCATAATCACTATCAATTACAAATTCAATAACACTACCATCTAGTGTGTGGTAGCAACCACTAGAGTCTGTATCTTCATCAGCCTTTTCTTCACCTTTAACTAAAGGTAATACTACCCCAGAATCTAAAGTGAAATAAAACCTGTCTCCAATCTCTCCATAATAAGAACCTAAAGCTACCGCTATAAATCCTTCTTCATCATATAAAAAGCCAGTCTTTGTATCTACGGTACATTCATAGTTTAAAAATTGATATTGCTTAGATGAAACTAAAGTAGTCATACGATAATCCATGTATGTCTTAGCACTATTCATTGAACAAACGCTTAACTCTTCAGTTTTAAATTCTTTTTGGTAATCATAAAGATTATCTATATCAAAAGAATCTTGATTTTCATCGTCAAAAAAGGTAAATCCCGTAAGCATTACCATCATAAACATACTTAATAAACATACCAAAACTTTTTTCATAGTGGGTAATTACTACTATACTCTAAAATGTTTAATAAGACAAGGAATTAAAATAAAATATATTTAATATATATAATTGACATTGATATTGGTTTTTAGTAGAATAAATAAGCAACAAAGATTTATGGGCCTGTAGCTCAGGTGGTTAGAGCGCGCCCCTGATAAGGGCGAGGTCGCAAGTTCAAGTCTTATCAGGCCCACCATTTATGGGGAATTAGCTCAGTTGGGAGAGCACTTGCTTTGCAAGCAAGGGGTCAGGGGTTCGAATCCCCTATTCTCCACCATATGTTAGTAAAAGTCTCTAAATAGAGGCTTTTTTATTGGTAAATTTCAAAATAATAAAAGAGTTGTAGACACAATTATTGATCTACAACTCTTTTTTCTGCATAATTATAATTTATTACTTTGTTTTAACATATTCATTTAGTGGTTTAATGCAATATATATTGTAAGGGAATTTATCAGTTGTTACATAACCACTAGGTGCATCAATTAATTGAGGTATTCTATTAATGATATTTGCACATGTTAATTCTACAGTTGCTGGCTTGTTACATACTAGAGATGATTCTGGTTCACCATATAGTGTCCATTCATTCTTATCGAATTCTTCTGGTGCATAAACTTTACCAACACATTCTGTTTCAAGTGTTATACCTTCTTCTGTTTCAGTAGTAACAATTGCTCTCATTCCTGTAGCATCACCAGCTTTAACAGTAAATCCTAATGTTGAACTTTCTAAGTCTGTTGGCCATGTTGTAGGAACACATTTTTGAACTTGTGATTTAACATGTAAACCTAGTTTTGAACATAACCAACCATTTTGATTCCACATATATGATGGAACATATTCACCAGATTCAACTGCTTTCTTTAAATCTTGTGATGAATAATCATTATAAGCACCAATAGTTTTATTAAATTCTTCAATAGTTAAACCAGCTCCATGTCCCTCTGCTAAAGCAATACCATAATCTTCAACGTTGTACCATGATGATCCAACAATCTTTGTAACATTAGCTTGGGCACCCATGAAGTTAGTAACCATTGTACCCCAATATAAATCACAATAACCAACACCTGTTAGTGTACAATTGCCAGCTTTTGCAAGTTCATCTAATTCTGCAGTTAAAGCAGGAGATGAGTTCCAAGGATATAATGCTTCTTCACATGTTGAAATTGCATTAATTCCTAGTTTTGCACAGATCCTATAAATGTCTGCAATCTCTGCAACAGTACTTCTAGTTGCTACGATACATACATCTGGTTTCATTTGTGCTAATAAATTTTCAGCATCTTTTGCATCGTCAATCTTTATTCCTACTTCAGGGTATCCATCACCAATCACAACAGAAACATCTTTTCCAATTATTTCTGGATTAACATCAAATGCTCCAACTAATTCTGCACCTTTTTCAATGCCATAGCGCATTAGATATTTGCCCATTTTACCACAGCCATACTCTACAAATCTAATTTTTCTATCCATTATTTTCTTTTCCTCCATTCAAATAATAACATACTTGATAATTATTTCACAAATATAAATAATAAGAAACTCCAGTTTTCACTAGAGATTCTTATTCAGATTTATTTCATTTAACTAATCTTCTTTAATTACAGCATCCATGGAATATTTAAAATCACTTCCAAATTGATACACGTTTTGTGCTAATAACTCTCTTACACCTGCAAATAATACAGTATTACTGCTCCAATCAGGATGTTTAATTATTTGATTACAAGTGTCGAGTTCATATTTTAATATTACTGGATGTAAATCTAGTGCACCATGTCCTGGATAAACACCTGATATTTCATCACCATATCTTTCAAGTAAAGATTTAACTCTATCTCTAAATGAATTAACTGTGCAATATTGAGGATATCTTTCATTATCTGTTCCACCCCAAGCACTAGTTGTATCACCAATAAATAAGTCTTTGCTTTGTTTATCATAGAAAGCACTTTGACCTGCTGTGTGTCCTGATAGATGGATTAGTTCAACTTCATAGCCATTTCCTAAATCAAAAACATAGCCATCAGGTATAGCTACTACTTCATAGTGTTTATATTCAACAATCTTACTAGTATCATACTCACAATCTCTAGGATTACCATTTTCATCTAATAGTTTATTTCTCATGAATTCAGCATTATTACAATCTTCTAATTCTTCAGCATCATATTCATTAATATAAACTTTATCAAACTGACAATTACCACCAATATGATCTAAATGATTATGTGTATTTGCACAAATAATTTCTTTACCAGGTACTAAATATTCACACAAACCTTTTAAATCTCCCAGTCCTAAACCAGTATCGATTAATAAAGCTTTTTCAGGACCTTCAATTAAATAAACCCACATATCTCCTACTCCAGATAGTACACTAGGTAAAAAGATACAATATAGATTTTCTTTCCACTTATACACTTCTGCATAAGCATTGATTTCAGGATAGTATTGTTTTAAAGTACTGTATTCTCTTAATACTTTCATAAATGACCATCTAGATGGTTTTTCTTTTTCAGGATTATGATTTATTACAGGTATATCATTTTTAATTGGTCTTGGTTTTAAATCCATTTTCTATTTTCCTTTCTTATAATTCACTTATGATATAATCTCTATATTCTTCAGGAGTACCACATGGGTAAATAGTAGTATTTGTTTCCTGACATTCTAACTTATAGGCTTCTTCATCAATTATATAACCTAAATCACATGGTCCAGTATATCCCCATAAGATTGAATGTCTTTTTTTACTTGCAGCTTTAATTTGTAAGCCTAATATTGATCCTAATTCACCAGGGATACAAATTATTTGTAAATCATCAAACGTGAAGATTTCAGCTGGCATTATTAATTCATGTGGTCCATCACCATAAGACATTTTATGTTCAAATCCAGCAATACCTGATAGTAAGACTTTTCTTTCAGTCAAATCATCAGTATGTTTTAATCTTTCATTGAATTCTGCAATTTTTTCTATGTATATATTTGAATCAAGAATAATTGTTTTTCTAAATTCAATATGCTTATATTCTAAATGTTCTAAAGATAAAGATTGCCAATCAGTATGTTTTCTAACAATTTGATCAGCTAGATTAGCAGCCATCTTTTCACAATCAACAAATTCTTGACCAGTTCTATATTGGCGATTACCCATATCGCCAGCATTACCATTACTCATCAAAAAGATGCCACCTAATCTTTCTTCAAGATGATTTCTTGTCATACCAAATACTTCACTGGTTATTTGATAATTCTTTGGACCTAGAACTGTATTATGACAAGACATATTACAAAATGTTGCAATTAATTCATTTTTATTAAAAAAACCTAATAAATGTACAACTTTATCTGATAGCTTATTAACATCATTTCTATTTGAATACAAACCATCTATCATAGCACTACAATATTTAGCTTGTACTTCAACGCCATTTTCATTCCATAATTCAACAATTGAATCTGTATATAAATCAGATAAGTATTCTACATATTCAAGATTTGGTTCACCAAAATATTCATCATAAATAACATTTACAGTTGGTGCAGAGTGATTATGTGTTCCACCTAAAACTAAATTTGATGAATCTAAATAAATATCATATTTTTTTGTTTTGTTTATTAATAGTTGAATAAATTCTTCATTAAATCCTATTAAGTCTGCCCCTATCCAAACTACTTTAGATGTTTGATTCTCTAAAACAAAAATAGTTGAATAGATATCATCATGAACAGATTCAAAAGGATGTTCTCTTTGAACATACCCTGCTTGCATGCAAGGTTTTTGAGGGGTAATATTTATTTTCTTAAAAGATAATTTCATATTTATAAACTCCTCCTTGAAAAAAAGAGGTGGTAGCCACAGCTCCACCTCTTATTAGTTTTTTATTAAGCTAAAATACCTAAAGCAGATAATACAACTGCAACTACTAATACACCAATTACTAGTTGAGTCATAGTAACTTTTCTACCACCTAATAATTTTGCAGCAATAAATGTTGTAACGATTGCTAGGAAGTTTGGAACTAGTGTATTTAATAAGTCTTGGATAACGATTGTGTTACCAGTTGATAATGTGAATGCTAATGGAGTTGTTACACCAACTGTACTAGGAATTAAAGCACCTAAAACTACTAGACCTAAGATACCAACTGAGTCAGTAACTAGAGGTAGTCTGTCTTTGATTACAGAGATGAAGTTAGAACCCATCTTGAATCCCCAACCAAAGAAACGAGTACGGAATATGTGTAATACGATCCAATAAGCAATTTCAATAATCCAACCTAGGATATTTCCTTCAACAGCCATAGCAGCAGCGATTGGTGTGAAGATAGCAGGCATCATAATCCAGAAAATTGAATCACCGATACCAGCAGTAGGTCCCATAAGACCAGTCTTGAAGTCCTGAATTGCATCAGCACCTTCAATACCTAACTCTTGTTCCATACCTAGAGCAGCACCAATGATGATACTTGCCATATATGGTTGAGAGTTGAAGTATTTAAAGTGATTATCCATTGCAGCAATATAATCTTTATCTTCTGGATAAAGTTTTCTTAAAGCTTTAGCTAAACCAAATGCTACACCTGGTCCGTTTTGAGTTGCATAGTTAAATGCAGCGATTGATACCCATAAGAAGCGGAAATTTGCTTGCTTAATATCTTTTTCTGTTAATTGATATGTAGGTTTACTCATCTTCCATGTCTCCTCCCACTGTTGAAATGCCAGTGGCTTTTAATCCTGAGATTTGTGATTGGTTATTGTAATATATAATAGCGAATACTAAACCGATCAAACCTATAGGTAAAATTGATAAGCCTAAGTAAGAATATAATACGAAGCCTAATATTAGATAAGGCCAATGTTTTCTTACTGGCATGTAGTTTAATAACATAGCCATACCTGTTACAGGTAATAATTTACCAGCTACTTGTAAACCATTTGATAGCCAGTCTGGCATAGCATTTACGATAGCTTCAGTAACACCCTGACCAGCAAAGATAATAATTGCTACTGGTAGAGCGTATTGTAATACGTTTAATACAGGCATTATTAAGATTGAATTTATACCTTTGTCGAATTGGCCTTCATCAACTAATGCTTGTGCACTGTTGGCAATACCTACACCAAAAGTCTTGATTAAGATATCTAAATAAACAGACATCATACCAACTGGAAGACCAACTGTTAAACCAACTGTATAGTCTTGACCAGTTTGACACGCTACGATTGTAGCGACGATTGTTGTTAAAGAGAAGTTAGGAACAGAAGCTCCACCCAATCCAACAACACCTAGGGACATTAGTGACAAATTAGCACCAATCTCCAAACCTAATTGAGGTTTTCCCAAAATCAAACCTGTTAAGAAACCCAAACCTACATGGCTCCAACCAAGAACCATTGTTTGAGGTCCGAATAAGTCAACAGCTTTGAAGGCAGCTAGTAAGATAATTAATAGCGCCTGGATAATATTCATCCCAAACATAAATAGAAAATCTCCTTTCTTTCTTTATTTCTACTTTTGTTTTCTACTTAACTACTGACCACACATCAACTTGTGGTACTTGAGGATTGTGTTGTACAACAATCTTACAACCCATTTCCTTCATTTCACGCATTGCCTCTAATTCTTCATCAGTAACATATGCTCTATCAGATAATTTGTGTCCTTCATTTAATAGATCTGTACAACCAATGATTAGATTGTTGATCTTAACACCTAACTTCATTACATCTCTAAACACTTTTGGGCTTTTAGCTAGTAAGAAGATTGTTTGATCTCCATACTTATCAGCTAGAATATTTTCTTTTGCTTTTTCCCAAGTAATGATAGAAGATGCTGTACCATTAGGTTTAGCTAAATTCATCATATCCTTTCTTGTAGGGTTGTTAGCTACTTCATCATCTATAACCATGATTCTTTTAGCTCCAGTACTAGGATAGTATTGAGTAACAACAATACCATGTAATAGTCTGTTATCAACTCTAGCAAATACTACGTTTAATGATGCCATAACATATTTCCTCCTTGTTTAATGATGCCATAACATATTTCCTCCTTTATATGTCTTCAATAAGATTTATTTGGCTTGATACTTTCTCAATTGATTCTAGTGATGGTAAATCTTCACTCATCACCATTGCTGTTGCAACTGCTCCTGAATATTTAAGAGCTTCTTCAACACTACTTCCTGTTACTATTTTTCCAACAAATGAAGCAAGTAGCGAATCTCCAGCTCCTACAGAAGTATATAATTCAACTTTAGGATTAGTCACTTCATATTTTTTACCATTTCCAGAATAGTAAGCTCCTTTACTTCCTAATGACAACAATACATTTTCAACGTTAGTTTCATGAAGTAAATGTATATAATCTCTATAATTCCCAAAATGAATTTCATCGTTATCTAGTAAATGTCTAAATTCATCTATATTTGGTTTTATCAAGTAAATATCTAACTGTTTTAAATCATCTAACTTTATATTTGGTACATCTAATATTACTTTTGTCTTTCTTTCACTTGCCTTTAAACATATTTGCTTAACATAATCAGTATCAACATTTTTAGCTAAGCTTCCAGAAATAATCATGTAATCATCTTCTTCAAATGTATCAATAATCTCTAGTAAATCCTTTTTTGCATTCTCATCAATTTCAGGACCTATTGAGTTAAATGCAGTTTCATTATTTCCAATAACCTTAACATTAATTCTTGTTGCTCCTGAGATATTCTCTATTGGACAAGTACTTATATGAGGATATTCCTTTAAATGACGATCAATATACTTACCAGTTGAATTGCCACTAAAGTATATTGCCTTAGAATCAATCCCCAATACATTTAATACCTTTGAACAATTAATACCTTTTCCAGCAGCAACATAGTGATAATCATCAAAACGATTTATATCTCCAAGCTTTATGTTGTCAACTTTTATGTAATAATCAATTGATGGATTTAAGGTTATTGTGTAAATCATAGTTTTCCTTTATGCACTAACTATAATTTGTAAGCGCTTTACAATCAATACAAAAAAACACATAAAAACACACAAAAATACAAATAGTCATTATATTTGCGCATTTAAGCACTTTCTACATACCTATTACTCAGTAATTATTCAAAAAAGCCTTTATCTATGTATATTATCTTAATTATTCTTAGTCATTTATGATGATTATTTCAATCATTTTATATGATTATTTTAAAAAAATAATCCTCTACAATTGATTATATTAGCTTTTATATGCAATTATTTTATTAAAGAGGTACTGATAATGGAAAGAAAAGTATTAATAGTAACACATAGTGATTTAGCTGATGGTTTTAAAGCATCAATTGATTTTTTTATGCCTGATATGTATGAAGTAAAAACAATTTGTGCATTTACTAAGTGTAATGAAGTTCAAGAAGAAATAGCTAGTTTTATTAATGCACAATCTGAAGATACTGAAATTATTGCTTTCTCTGATATAACTTTTGGAAGTGTAAATCAATGGTTAGGCATTTATAAAGATCGTCCTCATTATCATTTGTTTTCGGGTACTAATCTACCATTAATAATGAGTGTCTTATTAAAACCAAATGATGTTTATTTAACTAAAGAAGATATTGATCATTGCATAGAAGAATGTGCAAATAGTGTTGTGTATGTAAATGATCTACAATCACAAACAAACGAAGATGATGAATAGTATAAAACATTCTAGCTAAGCTAGAATGTTTTATATTAATTCATCTACAAATACAACTTCATTAAACAAGGAGTAATCAAAGTCTTTTACTTTCTTATTGGTAATTAAATTCACTCCTTTTAAATCACAAATTTTACTTTTCTTAAGTTGATTAAATTTGCTTGAATCTATACACATATAAGTTTTAATTGATCTATTCATAATACTTTTTTTAATATTGCTTTCAGTCTCATCAGGACAAGATATACCATTTAAAGGGTGGACACCATTTGCTGCAAGGAAAGCAATCTTTACACTTAAATTATTTATTGCCGCAATCGTTTCATTTCCTACTAAAGTATTAGTTTTCTTTTTATAATTTCCACCAACCATAAAAATATCAAAATTTCTATCTTTTGATTTTTCAACACAATCCAAACTATGTGTTGCTATCATGATATTTTTAGCTGCAATAAACTCAATAATCCTACTAGTAGTAGTACCTGCATCAATATAAACGATATCTCCATCCTTAACAAGTGATGCTGCATATCTAGCAATAAGTTCCTTTTCTTTTGCCATATACAAAGTTTTAAACTCATTACTCTCTTCTGTAGCTTGTTCAGGATTAAGCATTACATAACCGTGTGTTCTTTTGATAATACCTTTATCTTCAAGTTCCACAAGATCTCTTCTAATGGTACTTGCTGATACATCAAAATGACCAATTAAATCATTAACTGATATTTTATTATCTGTACATAATTTGATTATCTCTTTAAATCTGTCTTTCATAAATTATTTATATTTTTATTTTACTATAAATAATCATTTTTTATGATTATTTCATCATTTAATAATCTCATTTGCTTTTAAGTAATCATTTTTAAGTAGAATAAGCATATTCTTAAGATAAACTTTAATTAAAGATGAGTTCTTATACATTTACAATCAATGGCTTACAGATAACAGCTAATTTTAACGAAAAAGATGTGGATCGTTATTTTTTGCCTATTCTAAAAACTTTCGAGAAGTTACAAAAAGATTTAAATAGAAGAATCATAGTTTATTTAAGTGCTCCACCAGGATCAGGTAAATCAACTTTTGTATACTTCTTAGAAAATTTAGCTAAGCAAAATAATATTGATCTTCAATCTATAGGTATTGATGGTTTTCATTTTTATCAAGAATACTTAGATACACATTATTTAAATGATTCTGAAATTTTATTAAGTTCTATAAAAGGAAATCCAAATACTTTTGATGTACATAAATTAAAGGAAAAAATAATTAAACTACAAAAAGAAAATATCTATTGGCCTATTTATTCAAGAACACTACATAATCCAATAGAAGATCAAATTTATGTATCTAGGAATATTGTTCTTATAGAAGGAAACTATCTTTTATATAACAAAGATCAATGGAAAGATTTAATTAAATATTGTGATTTATCTATATATATTAATATTGATTCTGATGTTTTAAAAGAAAGATTGATAAATAGAAAGATTATGGGTGGTTCTACTACCACAGAAGCTATTGAGCATTATGAAAAAACCGATAAAGTTAATATCGATTTAGTTTCAAATAATCACTATAAAGCAGACATTGAAATTGTTTTTGATGAAAACAATAATGTGAAATCATTTATTATTTAATAATACATTTATCTAAAAGACTATTCTTTTCTAATACTTCTTTTAATGTTTCGCCAATATGATCAGGTATATCAGCAACTACTATATTTTTAGACTGTAGATAATTTATTTTATCTAAAGCAGAACCACCTTTACCAGATACTACAGCCCCTGCATGACCCATTCTTTTTCCTTCTGGTGCACTTCTTCCACCAATAAAACCGACAATTGGTTTTTTACAATTCAGATATGCCCAATCTGCTGCTTCTTGTTCACCAGTACCACCAATTTCACCAATCATAATCATGGCATAAGTATCTTCATCATCATTAAAAGCTTTTAAAGCATCTAAAAAACTTGTACCCTTTATACCATCACCACCTATACCAATAGTTGTGGATTGACCAATATTCATTTTTGTTAGTTGTTTAATAGTTTCGTATGTAAGTGATCCACTTCTAGAAACTATGCCTACATGTCCTTTTAAATGAATATCTTGAGGCATAATTCCTAATTTACATTTTTCTGCAGAAATAATACCAGGACAATTTGGTCCTATTAATCTAGTTTGTTTATCTTTTAAGTATGCATTTACTTTAACCATGTCATTTATAGGAATGTTTTCAGTAACACATACACATATATCTAACTTAGCGTCGATAGCTTCAATAATAGCGTCAGCTGCTGCAAATGGTGGAACAAAGATTATTGATGCATTAGCATTTGTTTTTTCTTTAGCTTCTTGTACACTTGCGTACACTGGAACATTACAAACTGTACTACCTGCTTTCTTAGGATTTGTTCCTGCAACAATTTTAGTTCCATATTTAAGCATTAAATCAGTATGAAAACTTCCCTGAGAACCAGTGATTCCTTGAACTATAACTCTTGTATTTTCATCCACAAAGATACTCATTGGTTTTCTCCTTTGTTTAATAAATCTAAAACTTTAATTACAGCATCTGAACAGTTTTCAGCTAGAGTGATCTTAACTTTACAATTCTTTAAAGTTTCATGTGCAATTTCAGCTTTGTTTCCTTCTATTCTTGCAACTACTGGCTTTTTATAATCTAAGTCCTCTATTGCTTTACATACACCTTCAGCTATCAAATCAGTTCTAGCAATACCACCAAAAATATTTATTACTACCGCTTCGACATTACTAGCTCTAGTTACAATCTCAAATGCCTTATATGCTTTTTCAATAGTTATAGTTCCACCAGTATCCATAAAGTTTGCAGGCTTACCACCATAATGATATATAGTATCCATAGTAGACATTCCTAGACCTGCACCATTACAAATGCAAGCGATATTTCCATCTAATGAAACATAGTTCATACCATTCTCACTTGCTTGTAATTCTAGAGGATCTTCTTCATCTTTGTCTTGCAACGAAATGTTTTCTTGATGTCTAAATAATGCATCAGAATCAAGTATGACCTTGCCATCTAAAGCGATTAATTTATCATCACATAAAGCTAAAGGATTTACTTCGATTAATGTACAATCTTCTTTAATAAACATTTCATGCATTCTTTGCATGATTGATACAAATTGCTTTGTATTATTTTCATCTAATTCCATCTTCTTAGATACACTTAATGCATCATCAACGTTAAAACCTAAATCAGGATCGATAGCTAATTTTATAATAGCTTCAGGATTGGTTTCAGCTAGTTCTTCAATAGATGTTCCACCATCTTTGCAGACAACAAAAGTATGTTTACCAGTATTAGTATCTATAAGTTCTGATAAATATATTTCTCTATCAATATTTGATTGTTTTTCAATATATATTTTTTTAACTATTTTCCCACTAGGACCTGTTTGTTTAGTAACTAATTTCTTTCCAAATAATTCTTTAGCTTTATCAATTGCTTCATCACAATTATCAGCTAATAAAACACCACCTGCTTTACCTCTTCCACCTGAGTGTATTTGCGCTTTTAAGACAACCTTGTCATTTAAAAAATGATCTTCCATTATTTGTTTAACTTCATTTAGATTGTTTGCTAAAAAACCTTCAGGAACATCTATATTATATTTTTTAAAAAATTGCTTAGCTTGATATTCGTGTAGATTCATCTTAATTCTCCAAATACTTAAAGCCTTCTTCAAAAGCAAGTAAATTAATATCTAATATTTTGCTTGGTAATTTTTCTTTTAATACTTCTAACATTACATCATGATCAAGATTTAAAATTTTTGTAATAGCACCTAGTGCAACAATATTTGCGCAAATTGTCTTACCTGTTTTTTCTTTAGCAATATTAGTTAAAGGTATTTTATAAATTGAATTGTGTTTATCATCAACTTCACTAACTAATTCTTCATCAATTAGAATGATTGTAGATTCATTAATATCCTTTGTATATAAATCATAAGATTGCTTAGACATACATAATAAAAAGTCAGGACTAGTGATTGCAGGATAACATTGATGATCATCCACAATTAATTCACTCCTACATGCTCCACCTCTTGCTTCTGGACCATATGATTTTAATAAAACGATTTGTTTATCTTTCTTTAAACCATAGTAATGAGCCATCAGATCACCTATCAACATCATTCCTTGGCCACCAGTACCAGAAAATCTCAATTGAAAGCTAGCCATTTATTGACTCCTTTGCTTTAGATATATTACGTGCATAAATATCACAATATTCTTCACGATCATTATTATTCACAAATTCTCCCCAAATAACTTTTCCTTGAAGTTGTTCACTAGACATTGTCTCAGCTTGTTTAATTGTTACTAATCTATCCTTCCATAAACTCATCATATTAGCAGCATCGCTTAGTCTATTTAATCTGCCATATAAACTTGGACAATCACTTGCACAATCCACAAAAGATAATCCCTTGTGATTAATTGCGTTCTTAATAATATTTTTCATTTGTACAGGATAGTATGTTGCAGCTCTTGCTACAAAACTAGCTCCTGCAGATTTTGTTAAATTACATAAATCAAATGGTGGTTCATAGCTTCCATAAATACTTGTCTTTGTTATTGAACCTATTGGTGTAGTTGGTGAGTATTGACCACCTGTCATACCATAATTTGAATTATTCATGCAGATAATAGTTAAATCAATATTTCTTCTACATGCATGTATTAAATGATTTCCACCAATACTTGCACAATCTCCATCACCTGTTAAAACAATAACTTTTAATTCCGGATTAGCCATTTTTATACCCGTAGCAAAAGCTATAGCCCTACCATGATTTGTATGCATACAATCAAAATTCAAATAATTCACTGCTCTAGATGAACAACCTATTCCTGAGACAAAGACAACTTTATCTAAATCTAGATCCATTTCATCAATAGATCGAATTATTGCTTGCAAAACAATGCCATTACCACAACCTGGACACCACATTGTAGGAAGCTTAACTAAATATTTAGAATATATATCATTGTTCATACTTATTAGCCTCAATAATTGAATTTAAAATATCAATATCTCTTATCTGATTACCATCATAAAGGTTTTTCATAACTAATTTTTGATTTCTATCTATATCTTCTATAACAACTTGATTCAGTTGTCCATTATTCATTTCAGCAGTAACGATAGCTTTAGATTTAAGATTAATTCTAGAAAAATCATCATGAGGAAATGGCCACATAGTGATAGGTCTAAATAATCCTGCTTTTATACCTTGTTTTCTTGCAGCAGCGACTGCAGCTTTTGCACTTCTAGAAGTAATGCCAATACTTACTACTAATACATCTGCATCATCAACCATGAATGTTTCATATTTTTTAATATCTTTATCGTAATTATCATCAATCTTATCAAATAAATGATGTATTAACACTTCTAGACCTGTAGTATTTTGATTACTTACAGGAAAGCCTGTTTCATCATGTGTTAAACCAGAGAAATGTATCTTATATCCTTCACCAAAACTTGCAAGTGGCGCAACTTTACTACTTTCATAATTAAACGGATTGTAGTCTTTTTTATCACAACTTGGTTTTGATCTATTGATTATTTCAATTTCATCTAAATCTCTTACATATATTTTTTCTGACATATGAGCTAATACTGCATCATATAGAAGAATTACTGGTTGACGATACTTCTCCGCAAGATTAAAAGCACGAATAGTTTCTGTGTATATTTCTTCTACGGAATTTGGAACTACTACTAAACTTCGATAATCACCATGACTTCCCCATTTTGTTTGCATAATATCGGCTTGTGCAGGTAAGGTAGCCGAACCTCCTGATGGTCCTTTTCTCATGACATCCACAATTACACAAGGTATCTCATTGATATGTGCCCAACCTAAGTTTTCTTGCATTAAAGAAAAACCCGGGCCACTAGTAGCTGTCATAACTTTTTTACCTGCGGCACTTGCCCCAATGATAGCGCCAATAGATGCAATCTCGTCTTCCATTTGCATATATACACCATTGTTTTGTGGTAAAAGTTCACTACATAATTCTGCAATTTCTGTTGCAGGAGTAATAGGATATCCTGCAAAAAAACTCATACCTGCAGCAATCGCAGCTCTTGCACAAGCCTCATTACCTGTCATAATTTGATAACTACCCATTATTATCTCCTACCACAATCGCAAAATCAGGACAATGATATTCACATTGTCTGCAACCTATACAATCATCAATATTATTAATAAAAGCTTTGTCTTGCTTAACTTCGATTATCTTTTTAGGACAAAATAAAACGCAAATACCACAGCCTTTGCAAAGTCTAGAATTAATATTTGCTTTTAAAGAATTATTGTTTTCCATTATGTAACTATCTCTAAGATAATTATACCAAGGTTTTATTTAAAAAATAACCTATTTCTAGGTTATTTTTGTAGTCTTCTATATAAATATACGACAATACAAGCTCCTATTACTGAAACAATAGCTTCACTAATTATTGAATAAGAGGCAAATCCTAATAATCCAAAAATAATTCCTCCTACTATTCCTCCTAATAGACCAAGTATTACATATACATACCATTGTCCATTAAGGCCCATAATATTTGCAGCTAAATATCCAGCTAATCCACTAAGAGCTATAGATATTAATAATCCAATCATCTTAAATACCTCCAATAAAATTATACACTAGAAATAAAACTAGTATACATGCCTAGCAAACACGTACATAAATTGGCTATTAAACTATATATAATAGTTTTAAATTTCTTATGATCTTTAAATTTTGCAAGATAGACAATAGCTTCAATTATAGTTACTACTATTTCTAAAATTGGGAATATAAATATCCATACTAACAATCCCATATAATAATCAAATAATAGTATCGCTATATTTAATAAAATTTGTGTAATTAAATTAGTAATGATAATTGTTTTTCTTTCTTTAGAACTTCTATAACCAAATATTAAACCAATAACTAATTCTATTAGAATAGTTAAAACTACTCTTAATAAAAACATTAGTAGTTTATTACCTAATTCTATTTTTTCTTTAACTATTAACTCATCGCCATAAGTTACTTCATAATAACTATCAAATGCAACCCTTTTAATAACTTCACTAACTTTTAAAGTTTTATCTTTACTACTATAAATTGCTATCTTAAATTCACTAGGTGGATAATATGACCATGAAAAAGTATTATTATCATTACATTGTTCAACATAGTCAAGAAAATAGAAATCATCATTATCACTATAAGCCTTAAAAGCTTTATATGCATCCGCTTTTAAAGAGTCATCTGTATTAAATTCTTCACTAACTACCTCATTCCATGGACCATATTTATTAACACTAGAAAGTAATGTTACATAGTATGGCTCATCAGGCGCATTAATAAAATTAATAGTTACAGATGGTTTAGGACCTATATCAGCAGAGAGTCTAAACACAAAACTATTGATAAGTAATAAAGAGACAATAAATATATTTAATAATTTTTTCATACTAATAAAAACGATACATGATAGCCATGATAAAGCTACCTAATAAATACGCAAGTGCACAAGCCAAAATGAAATATAAAACTTGAGCCTGTGATATTTTACCTTGTTTAATAAAACGATTAAAATCTAGGGCATTTAAGCCAAATAAACTTAATATGAAACTTATAAAATAGACACCGACTTTAATATAAAAATCAATCATATATAAATTCACCCTTAACCATTACATTTTTAATATTTAAATCATCATCCATAATAACTATATCAGAATACTTACCTTTATCTAAAGTACCATATAATTTATCACTCTTATATAATCTGTGAGCATTTAAACTTGAATACATTAATAAATCTGTATATTTAGCACCTAGTTCATATAATACTTTCATTTCATCATTAATTGAAACAACACTACCTGCATAGTGGCCATCTTCTGAAATAAATGTGCTTCCTTTTTTAATACAACGCTTAGACATAAAATTATATTCACCATCTTCTAGATTTCTTGCGATACTTGAATCACTAACTAATATAATTTTATCCACATCAATATTATTTAAAACTAATCTTAATACATTTCTATCCACATGATTACCATCAGCAATCAGTTCGCAATACCATTTATTTTCAAATGCACAATTTACTAAAGTTTTATCACGATGATGTAGACCTCTCATTGCATTAAATAGATGAGTAAAACCATCTACATTTTCATCTAAATCATCATATAAAGCATCAGAATGACCACACATCACAACAACACCATTATCTTTTAATAACTTACCTACTTGTTTTGCACCATCAAGTTCATAGGCAATGGTCATTTGTTTAAGTTTAGAAGTTTTATTTAAAAAATCTTTAACTAATTCTATATCCGGCATCAAAAACATTTCAGGATTTCCTACACCTAGATGTTTCTTACTTAAAAATGGTCCTTCCATATGGATACCCATAAATCTAGAGTATTTACTTTCATATGTTTCTAGTCTTTCAAGTTGTCTATAGAATCCTTCTTTTGATAAATCATATGATAAACTAGCTAGAAAACTTGTAGAACCATCTAAAGCAAACTCATAAGAAATCTTATTCATAGCATCATAATCAGCGTCATCAAAAGACATCATATCTATGCCATGAGTGTGTGTATCATAAAAACCAGGCATTACAACCAAGCCATTTAAATCAACAATCTTAAAATCAGAAAAATCATGGTTAAGCTTTTCACTTTGCGAAAAGATGTCTACTATTTTCTCATCCTCTATTAATAAGGAACCATCTAAATACTCTCTTATACCATCAACTATTAAATGGCCATGTTTTAAAAGATATTTCATTATTTACTATTAAACCCTTCAATGATACCTGGAAGTAATTGTTTCTTTCTAGAAACTAAATCTCTCACAAAAGATTCTTTATTTAATACAAAACAATCTTTAATGACAGCTTTTTTATCTCCTGAATAAATTAAATATGAACCTGAGCCATTAGGATTTGTGAGCATCGCAACCATTAAGTCATAACCTCCTGACTTACATGCATCATCAAGATATTTTTGTAAATCATCTTTTAATTTTTCATATTCATCTTTAGATTTACATACAGCTTGCGCTAAACCAACTTTATTTCCTTCAATATTAAATTCTTTAAAATCGTTGTAAACAATTTCAATATGTCTTTTATTTAATAATGATTCATTATGTTCAATCATTCTCTTAGATAATTCATTAATATTTACGCCACTTATTTTTTCTAATTTTTTAGCGACATCAATATCTAAAGGTGTTGTGGTTGGAGACTTAAAATTCATGGTATCTGAAATAATAGCTCCTAATAATAGACCCGCAAGTTTCTTATTCATTTTGATATTATCATTAAAGAATTTATGAGCAACAATTGTTGAAGTTGCACCCACTGGCATAGTAGTAATGCTAATTGGATTGTCTGATTCAAATCCACCAAATCTGTGATGATCAACTATCTCTAAAACAACAGCTTCATCAATATCATCAATTGTCTGTTTCTTTTCGTTATGATCTACTAAGATAAATTGTTTCTTTTGATAATTAAATAAATGATATCTTGATATAGCTCCTACAACTCTGCCTTCATCATCTAAGACTGGATAAGATCTATGTCTTGACTTAGCTATTTTCTTGCTAGCTTCATCTACAGTATCATCAATATTAAAATAATCGATCTTATCTTTATGAATCATAACTTGTTCAATTGTTGGAGTTTGATAAATCATTCTCGCAATAGCTAAAGGAGTAAGTTCAGTAGTCACTATACTAGCTTGTGCATTTTTAGCCATCGTTAGTATTCTTTTAGATATTGGCGATGAAGTACACACCACTAATAAAGTTGCACCTAACTCTAAACAATATTGAAGTTTATCATCTTCATTTCTAAGCAAAACAATTGAATCATCTTCTACATTAGATTTTAAACTAGGAAACATATGTAGCTTACCAGATAATTCATGTGTTCCTCTTAATACTAATTGACCTTTTAAAGTCTTAACAATATTATCTATACTAATGGTCTTAATAATTTTTTCTAATTCATCTTCTTTTTTTGTCCACATATAAGTTAAATCATCAAGAGTTACAATACCTTGTAATTTTCTTTTTTTATCGACAACTATTAAACCTCTATTTTTTAATTTAATAACCTTATCTAAAGCTTGTTTCATTGTCATATCTTTATCAGCTAAACTAGCTTTATCCATTTCTATTTCACTTAATAAAGCTTTAGCTGTAAACAACATCTTAGGATCTTCAAAACCAAATCTTTCTAAAAGATATTCTGTTTCTGAGCTAGTTGAACCAATTCTTGATGCTATTGCATTTTCACCTTTTGCTTTCTTATATTGTGCATAAGCAATTGCTGAAACAATCGCATCAGTATCAGGGTTTTTATGACCTACCACATAAATTGGATGTTTTTTCATTTTAAAGCCTCCTTAATTTGATTTATACTTATTGGACCTTGTCTTAATAATTTGATTTCATCTCTAACATCAACAATACTACTAGCTTCATTTCCTTTTGAATCTTCACAAACAATACCATCAATTCTATTCTTCATACTTTCATATACATCTTCCCACTTAAGTAAAGATCCTGTATTAGAAATATTTGCACTAGTAACCATTAAAGGTACATTAATACTTTCTATTAAATCTAATATAAATTCATCATCAGGTATTCTTATACCTATTGTATCTAAGCCATTATTCACATACTCTTCAAGATTATCTTTTTTATTGAAGATAATGGTGATTGGTCCAGGTGTAAATTTATCTATTAACTTTTTTTCATTCTTATTAACTTTCGCTATACTTTTAATCATTTTCAAACTATTACACATTATTGGTAATGGTTTATTAAAATCTCTTCCTTTTGCTTTATATATCTTCTTAATAGCTTTTTCATCCATAATACAAGCTAAGCCAAAAACTGTATCAGTAGGAAAAGCCAATATCCCCCCTGAAATCAACGTATTGATTATTTTATCTTTATCCATCTTTGAATATTTGATGGTTTTCATGTCTTAATTATAACTTAAATACTTTAATATAAAAAATTAGCTAACTTTTCTATCTTTGATTACTAATATTATTTCGTATGCCAATGATATATATGCTATCGTGAGTATTATAAAGCTGTAGTGTAGTAATAATTTATTATTTGCAACAAATGGCAACATAAACATTAAAAAACCTACTACCTTATTCATAATTGAATGTTTACTAGATAATGTCTTAAAAACAACACCTACAAGAATGTAATAAATAGCTCTCAATATTAAAACAATATATATTAGTGTCCATACATAATTAGGTAGATTTGCATGTAGTATATCCCACAATTTAAGCATCATTACACTATAAAACAAAAGATCTGATGCAGTATCAAGTTTGGAACCAAAACTAGAAACTGTATTAGTTTTTCTAGCAACATAGCCATCTAATGCATCAGTTATACCAGTAAAAACATGCATTATAAGATATTGTTTACTTAATGTAGGTAAAAAGATTAGAATTATTGTTCCTAGAATTCTTAAACTAGTAATAAAATTTGCGAGATTTCTTTTCATCCAAATGCAATTATATAACATTCTTCATTATCTTTCCTTATAAATAATTATTTATTTTTAAGTATAATTAAAGTATAAAATTGGAGAGATAATATATGGCAAACAGACTTATTTCCATGACTTATAGTCAAATAAAAAAGCTAAAAGCTAAACAAATTCTTGAAGCAATTAAATTATCTGAAGGCAGAGTTATGGCTGCAGAAACAGTCTCTTTTTTGCAACCTCTTTTATATGATATTTCCAATGCAGAACTTGCTAGTGCGATGTCTGCAGATATACTTATTTTAAATGTTTATGATGTGAATAATCCTTTAGTCCAGGGTTTACCAAATCACGAAAGCAAAGACACAATAAAATTACTAAAGCAATTAACAGGTAGACTAATAGGTATTAATTTAGAACCTGTAGATGAAAAAGCTGGTGATGATAAATTGTGGAAAATGTCTAAAGGAAGAATGGCAACTGCTATAAATGCTAAAAAAGCTAAGAAACAAGGTGTTGATTTTATTGTGATTACAGGTAATCCAGGAAACCATGTAACTAATAAAAGTATCTGTAAAGCAATAAAAGAAATTCGAAAAGAATTAGGTGATGATATTGTTTTAATAACTGGTAAGATGCATGCTTCTGGAGAACTTAAAGAAGCAGCTCAAAACATTATCAATAAAAAAGATATTAAACAATTTGTGGATGCTGGTGCTGATATAATTCTACTTCCAGCTCCTGGTACTGTTCCTGGTATTACTTTAGATTATATTCACGAATTAATTACATATACACATTCATTAGATAAATTAGCTATGACTTCAATTGGCACTTCTCAAGAAGGATCAGATACAGATACAATCAAAAAAATTGCGATTGATAGTAAACAAGCAGGTGCCGATATTCATCATATTGGTGATTCTGGTTATTTAGGAATAGCTATACCTGAAAATATAATGGCCTACTCTATTGCGATAAGAGGTGCTAGACATACATATTATTCAATGGCTAAATCTATAAATAGATAAGAGGCAATTATACAGATATAATTATCAAAAATTATTGAAACATTAAATATTAATTTATAACTCTACCAAGTCGTAAGCAAATTGGTGATTAATGATAAAGAATCTATGACACATATATTATAGGTAATCATAAATACAACTATTGAAAGGAGAAAGAAAGTGTTAATAAGTGAAGTAATTCAAAGCGTAAAAGATTATTGTAGAGGTGAATGGTATGGAGTAGCTATTGATGATTCAACTACAAGAGATAAAATTCTTTATGGCAATCCGGATGTTGAATGTACAGGTATAGTTACTACAATCTATGCTTCTGTTGATGTTATTAAAAAAGCTCACGAACTAGGTGCAAATTTAATAATAGCTCATGAAGCATTGTTGTGGAATCATGGAGATCATAGAGATTGGCTTGAAGATTCTCATAATAAAACTTATCTAGAAAAGAAAAAACTTATGGATGATTATGGCATATGTGTATGGAGATGTCATGATTATATTCATTCAGGTATTCCTCATAATGGTGGATGGATTGATGGTATCTTCTATGGCCTTGCAAAAGAAACAGGATGGGATAATGCTAAAATCAATGAAGACGTTTCTGGTGCATTATATTTAGAATGCGAAGAAACTAGTCCTAAAAAAATTGGTGACATTATTAAGAAAAGATGGAATCTTAATGGCTTAAAATGTATTGGTAATATGGATGCTAAAGTAACTAAGGTTATGGTTTGTGGACATGTTAAAGAAGGTGGAGATTCAAATACTTTAATTAAGAGAGTTGATGCTGAAGATATCAATTTATTATTACCTTTAGAGTTAATTGACTTCACACTAACTGAATATATTAAAGATTCAGGTCAATTAGGAATGAATAGAGCTATCTTAGCTGCAGGACACTTTAATCTAGAAGAACCAGGTATGAAATATATGAGCACATGGGTAAATAATGCTCTTAAAGAAAATATTAATGCGACATATGTTCAAGCTGGTGACATGTATACTTATCTATAAAAAAGTAAGGAGTTATTAATCAATAACTCCTTTTAATTTATTTATATAATTTGCCATCTATATAGGTGGCTTTATTATTAAACCTATCATCAAATACTGCTATATCTGCCTTGTAGTTTTCTTTAATTAAACCTCTATCATTTATTCCTAACATTCTCATAGGATTTATAGTAACTGCATTCATAGCTGTAACAAAATCAATATTTGCTTCATGAATTGCATAATCTAAAATATGATTTAATCTATGACAAGAACCAGATAAAGTATTTGTGCCTGTAATATATCCAACACCATCTTTAGAGATTGTTCGTGATTTGCCATTTTTATCTTTATATACACCTGGTTTTAATCCCTTAATGCTTACAGAATCAGTTATTAAGATTAATTTGTCTTTGCCCTTAGTTTTAGCTAAGATATTTGCAGCATATTTATTAACGTGTATACCATCACATATTAATTCAGCATAACACTCATCAAAATACATTGCTGCCCCTACTACACCAGGATCTCTATGATGCAATCCTTTCATTCCGTTATATGTATGTGTAAAACTAATTGCACCGTGTTTAATCGCATCAGCACATATTTCAAAACTTGCACCTGTATGACCTAAAGCAACTTTCATTCCTTTAGATACACAATAGTCAATAACACTATAATCACCTTCCAACATTTCTGGTGCAATCATTACATATATTAAATGCCCATTAGATGCATTATTAAATTCATCAATAACTTTTTTTGTCGGTATTATTTGATAGTCTGTAGATTGAGCACCTCTTTCTTTTCCTGAACAAATAAAAGGACCTTCTTCATATACACCTAAGATATGAGTACCTTTCTTATTATATTTATCAATATACTCACCAATATTCTTTAAAGCTTTAATTAAACCGTCTTTAGGATGTGAAGAAATACTAGCTAAAGTTGAAGTAACACCTTCACTAGGTAGATATGAAGTCCATTTATCTAACCAAGCTTTATCTGCGGTATTAGCTTCCTTGCCATCATAACCATGATTATGCACATCAATCAAACCTGGCATAATAATTAAATCTTTATAATCCTTATCAACTTTAAACATTCCATAAGGATATACTCCTACAATACTATCTTTTTTAATTTCAATTTGCTTTGGCTGTAATTTTTCTTCAAAATACACTTTTTTACTTTGAATAATCATAACTTTTTCCCTTTCTAAATTTTATAGTTACTATTCTTTATTAGTTATCTTAATTATATCTAGAGATCTCTTTTTAGACATTATTGGTGATTCAATAATTTTATTATCAACTAAATCTTTAAAATGTTTAAGTTCGTAGTAGAAATCAGAAATGCATTCTTCATTTAATTCATGCTTAATTCCATTTACTTCATATTCACCATTTCCACTTTTCCAAAAATTATCAATTTTAATATAACCTTTATCACCTTCCACTAATAAATATGTATCCTTATCAATACTGTTAGATACACTAGATTTTCCTATAACATTTCCATATCTTAATTCAACATGTGCGATAGTATCTGCCTTAGTATCTGTTTCATTAGTTTCTATAGATATTATCTCAGGATTTACATCCATTAGGTAATTCATTGTACCTATAGTATAAGATCCTAAATCCTTTAAAGCTCCACCAGTTTCTTTTATATTAATCCAATGATTATCATCATGATTACCATTTCTCATAAATGAAGCATAAATACTTTTTATTTCACCGATTGTTTTATCCTTAATCATCTGTTTTGTTTTAATTATGATAGGTAAGAAAACAGACTTTAATGCTTCCATTAACAAAACATTATTTGCTTTAGCTAAATCAAACATTTCATTTATTTGTTTACTATCAAATAGCATTGGTTTTTCACATATAACATTTTTCCTATTCTCAAGACATTTTTTTATTAAATCATAATGTGAATTATTATAGGTTGCAATATACACTGCGTCAACATCACTATTTAAAAAATAATCATAGTCACCATACTTTTTACATTCATATAATTGACTATATTGTTTTGCTTTATCAATATCTTTAGATGCAAAACCAACTAGTTCTAAACCTTCAACTAGCTTACATGATTTAGCAATTCTATGAGCTATGTTTCCACAACCAAATATCACAAGTTTCATATTTTTCTGTTATTCGAATACAAATCTTACTATAAATATAAAAAGTAAATATATAATCAATAATCCTTATTAATTAGATATTTACTTAAAGTAATTGTTTATCATTCATATAATGCGTATACATCTGATACAGGAGTATGACACGAAACCGCAAGTATTAACTTAGAAAGCATCCAGCCAATAGATAAGGTAGTAATTTTATCAGTGTTTTTTAATGATTCTTCATTAGGAACGATAGTGTTTGTTACTACTACTTCTTTAATTGGTGAATCTTGTATTCTGATTGCAGCATTATTAGAGAATAATCCATGAGTTATACATACATAGATATCCTTAGCACCATTTTCTTTTAAAATATTTGATGCTGCAATTAAAGAACCACCGGTATCACAAATATCATCCACAATAATTACATCTTTATTATCAACATCACCAATGATATTTGCAGCTTCTGCTACATTTGCTTGAGGACGTCTTTTATCAATGATCGCAAGTGGACTTCCAAGCATTTCTGCTAAAGTTCTTGCACGTTTAACGCCTCCATGATCTGGTGATACAATAACTAAATCATCTGGATTTAATTTCTTTCTTCTAAAATATTGTCCCATCATAGGCACTGTAGTTAAATCATCTACAGGGCAATGGAAGAAACCTTGGATTTGTGCTGCGTGTAAATCAAAAGTCACAACACGATGAGCTCCAGCATTTTCTAACATTGATGCTACAAGTTTTGCTGTAATAGGTTGTCTAGGCATAGCTTTGCGATCTTGCCTTGCATAACCAAAGTAAGGAATAATACAGTTAATCTCTGCAGCAGAAGATCTTCTTAAAGCATCAATGCATATTAATAATTCCATCAAAGTCTCATTAACAGGTTTGCAAGTACTTTGTACTACATAACACTTTTTACCTCTAACAGACTCACCTAATTCAACTAATGTTTCACCATCCGCAAAATGCTTAATATCAACTTTACCAGGTTCAATATTTAAATAGTTACATACTTCATTAACTATCTCTACTGAAGATGTTAATGGGAATACCACTACATTATCTAAACTCTCTTCCTTAGAATTTAAAGCATCTTCCTCAGTGAACTTAACTACTTTTTTATGTTTAATCTCTACAGGTTCATATTTAATATTTTGAAAATCAGCCAACCTAGAACTTCTCATCATAAAAGTTTCACAGGTTTCACCTTCATAAATAATAACTGCACCTTCACAATCTTTATTTAATACTTTTGAATAATCATCAGAATTTAATTCTGGATAAAGCGGAGAAACTAATAATACTTTTCCTTCATTGGTATCGATATCTTTAATAACGCTATTGACACTGTTTTTCTTAATACAACCAGGAACTTCAGAATCCGCACCAACAATATAAATATTGTCTATATCTTTTACTTTCTTTAATTCTTTAACTGTATGAAGTAATAGATTACCTCCTAAATAAGGAGCCTTTGATAATTTTTTTTCTTCTTCACTTCTGATAAATATAATAGCGTTATTCATGTGTTATTCTCCTGTATTATAGATTTATTATACTATGTTATGAGTTTAAAGTTTTGCAAAAACGTACATAATAAACGCTGTTTTTAAAACGTTGGTATAGATTATTAATTAACTGTTTATCCTCATCTATACAAAATACTGTTGAACCACTTCCAGACATTAATACGTTTCTTGCTCCACTCTCAACAAGTTCCTTTTTAATATTAGAAATATCCTTATTTAATAAGGTTGCGGATTGCTCTAAAGAATTACCTAATAGTCCATTAATGCTTTCACCATTTTCTAATGCCTTTTTTAATTTACCAATATCTGGATGATCACATGTATCCATATCTAACAACTCATAAGCTTTCTTGGTAGAAACCCCTAGCTTAGGTTTTATTAATAAGACATAGTATTCTTTCTTTAGCTTAAATGGTTCTATCTTATCGCCTATACCCGAAACCAAACTAGGAACATTGTAGTAATTAAATGGAACATCAGCACCAACCTTTAGACACATCTCAATTATTTTTTCATCATTTATATCTAACTTATACATTCTCTTTAATATTCTAAGAGCACTAGCTCCATCGCTTGTTCCACCACCTAATCCTGCTCTAGTAGGAATACATTTATTTAGATATACTTTAAAACAATCATTAATATTAAATTCTTGTCTAAAAATATCAATCATTTTCTTAACAGAATTATTATCATCAAATCTAATATAATTCTTATTACAATCAAAAACATCTTTATCATTTTTATCAATAATTAATTCATCATAAAAAATAATCGGAATCATTATCGATTTTAAATCATGATAGCCATCTTCTCTAATATTAAATACATCAAGAGAAAGATTTATTTTTGCATAAGCTCTGTCTTTCATATTTATCTACACTAACATTTTATATATTTTTATAAACTCATTTAAAGGTAATTGTTGTGCCCTAATGTTTTTATCAATATTTAAAACTAAATACATATTTTCTATTTTTTCTTGTACATATATATCTTTTAGATTATTATAAAGAGTTTTTCTTCTCATTCTGAAACAATTCTTCACAAATTCAAAAAACCCTTTCTCAATATCTTTATCTATTTTTCTATTAGGAGTTAAACTAATGATTACACTATCTACATTTGGACTAGGATAAAACACACTTCTAGATACATTCATTTCCATCTTAACGTCATATAAATATTGTATTTCTACTGATAATGCACCATATTCTTCATCATCTGCTTTAGATACTATTCTATCTCCAACTTCTTTTTGTACCATTATTGTAATCTTGTTGATATCTAAATCAGATTCAATAATCTTAAATAGTATAGGTGTTGTTACATAATATGGTAGATTACCACAGATATTTACTTTATCAGTATAAATACTTAAATCAGTATCTAAAAAATCTTGAAGATATATATTTAATCTTTCATCATCAATGCTACTAGATAATCTTTCAAACATATCTTTATCAATTTCATAAGCATCAACACTACTTGAATATATTAATAACTTCTCTGTTAAAGCACCAAGACCTGGTCCTATTTCTATTGTTTTATATCTTTCATCGCAAGCAATTCTTGCGATCTTATCAACTACATTTTCATCAATAAGAAAATTCTGACCAAATTTTTTCTTAGCCTTTAAATCACCTAATATCTTTTTTACATAGTTAATATTGGATATCATTTAACACCTTTACTATATCATCATATCTAATTCCTAACATATTCAATCTTTTAAACATCGTTTTACTATTACATTTACCTAAATGAAAGTGATTAGATACTATATCTCTTAATTCACTAGAATCTTTATTACCTTTTAAACCTAATTCATAAAACTGCTTTTCACTTATACTTTCTTTACTATCACAATATGTAAGTAAATTATTTAAAGCTTCTTCTAATACTTCTTTAGAAGCGTGTTCAATACCAACTTTCTTTTTAGTCTTAGCATCTTGTTTCATCACAAACGCATTTTTAAGATTAGGTATTTCACTATTTAATCTTTTTCTTATCTTTTCTCCAGGAGTATCTGGATCTAAGAAAAGTATTACTCCTCTTTTATCATTAATTTCTTTAATTAAGTTGATTGTTGATTTACTTAAACCTAAGCCATGTGTCTCTATTGTTTCCACATCAAAAAAAGACTTAAGTCTTTTTGAATCGTTTATACCTTCTACTACAATAACTTCTTTAATCATAAATTATAGAAATCTTCTTCCCTTGTGAGTTTATGATTATCATGTTCATTCAAAACAACTTTAACTTTATAACCTAAAGACTCTACTAATGAACTATCATCTGTAAATAATGCATCTTTACATTTTTCATAACAGTCTTTAATTAAACTTGTTTTAAAAGCTTGTGGAGTTTGTGCCAATAAAACCTTATTTCTATCGATTGTTTCTACTATTACATCATTATCAATTATCTTGATAGTGTCTGTAGCCTTACTTCCTAAACATACAGCATCATTATCAATTAGAGCCTTTTTTATATCATCAATGTTTTCTTTCTTAACAAAAGGTCTAGCACCATCATGAATCATTACATATTCACTTTTTACTTCTTTTAAACCATTATAAACAGAATCTTTTCTTTCCTTGCCGCCTATAACAGTTATTAATTTATTATTATCCTTGATGTTTATTAGATCTTCTTCATTAGTTACAACAATTATTCTTAAACAATCTTGGTCTTCATAAAACAATTCAATAGAACAATCTAAAACACTTTTTCCATTTTTTAATTTATAGAAAACTTTATTATATCCAAGATTTGCACGTACTCCTTTTCCAGAAGCAACTATAATAACATCATATTTCATCTTAATATCTTAGTTTCTCCATAAATAATTAATACCTTTAACTCATTATTAAACAACATATGCCATTTTGGCATATTTTTAAATCTATTATATGCCATTTTTGCATATTTATCTAAGTGCATCTAAGTATAGTTTATTTAAATCGTTAGGTAAATCTACACTAAGTTCAATATTATCTTCTTTTAATGGATGATACATTTCAATACTCTCTGCAAACAAACCCATTCTTATACATAGGTTTGAGTTATAACCATAAATATCATCATTCAATATAGGATAACCAATAGAAGAAAGATGTAATCTTATCTGATGAGTTCTTCCTGTTTGTAAAGAACATGACACTACTGAATAATCCTTAGCTTTATTACATGCGATACATTTGATCTTTGTAATAGCTTTTTGACCATTTTTATATATTACATATTTATTAGAATTATGACGATCTTTGCCTATGGAATAATCAATGGTTAAACTTTTTCCTACTTCCATCTTTCCCTTTACAAAAGCTAAATAGTTTCTTCTAATTTGTTTATCATTCAACAATTTATCTAATAGTGGTTGAAAAACAATTGATTTACTATAAACTACTAAACCACTTGTCTGTTTATCAAGACGATGAATTGGTATTGCACTAATATAATTCTTATCTGCATAATATGACTTTACAATATCGCTCAAAGTTAATTCTTCGTTTCCATCACTATGAACCAAAATATCTTTAGGTTTATTCACAATTAAAACTATTTCATCTTCATATGCAACATCTAATTCATAGTCGATTTTTTTATAATCATATTCTTCAGGATATAAATTGATATTTAATTTTAATCCTACTATATCATCTTCTCTTTTAACAGGATTACCATCTAATAAAATGTTTTTGTTTTGAATAAGTAAATGTTGAATCTTCTTTGAAGGAATATACTCATCAAAAAAATCTTGTATACTTTTTACAAACAAAGAATCAATATCAATGTTTAACCATTTACCTTCTAGTGCATATTTCATAATTATTTTTTCCTTTTATCTATAAGCATCCATTGTCCTCTAGTTGATCCTATTCTTACAAGTCTTCCTTCTTCACGAAGTTTCTTAATAATTCTTTCAACTTGTCTACTAGATATATTTAATATCTCGCTAAGCTTGTTTGCAGAGATTTTTGGATTATTTCTAATTATTTCTAACACTCTATCTTCATTGCTTATACGAGATGATTTCTTTAATTCTAACAAAGATTGTTTAATAATATCCAACATGAAATAAACAAAATACTTACAATCAGTTTCTTTGTTTGATTTTTCAATAGCACCATAATATGCTTGTTGATTATCATGAATTAATGATTCTATAGGTACCCAAACGAAAAATGATTTCCATTTACTCAGTATTAAAGTATGCCACAAACGACCAATTCTGCCATTACCATCAGCAAATGGATGTATGTATTCAAATTCATAATGAAATAAACATGATTTAATTAGAGGATGAAATTTGCTTGCACTTAGCCAATTAAACAAATCTTCCATTACTATCGAAACATACTTACCAGGAGTTCCCGCGTGTACTAAAACATCGCCTGCAAATACTCCTGCATTTGTTTTTCTAAACTGACCTGCATCTTTAATTAGATCTTTCATCATTATCTTATGAGCATATAATAAATCTTTCATAGAATAAGCATCCAGTTTTTGTAAGCAATTATATATTTTATTAGCGTTATTAACTTCTGTAATATCTTTTCTAGGACCTAGAACTTTTTTTCCATTTATCAAAGCAGTAACTTGATCTAAAGACAGGGTGTTTTGTTCAATTGCTAAAGAAGAATGAATAGTTTTTATTCTGTTTTCTTTTCCTAATACTGGGTTTGTTGATAGATTATTATTTATAGATATTTCACCACAAAGCTCTGCTATTTCTGCAACAAGCTCAGTTATAGTCTCATCGATTTCAAAAGGTGGTTTATATTCACTCATACAAATAAATTATATCACATTTCCGACATTATTTACGACATTATTTCCGACATAAAAAGATCTAGATTTATCATCTAGATCATATTATTTATTGTTTTAAATCTTTTTATCTAAGTGGTGTTGACCAATAGCTTTGTTGGTAAATATCCTTAATTTCATATGAAGCTAAAGTTTTATAATCATCAATACTTATATCACCAATATAAGTATTTTCACCCACTACAAACTTATCACCTAAAATATATGAATCTAAATAATTACCATCATAATCATAATAGTCACATACAAATTCTAATTCATCACCAACACTTAATTCTTCTAAGTTTTTAGCTATTACATCAACATCATCATAAGTATATGTAGCTCCTACTATTTCAATAGATTCATCATCTAAATATAGTAATAAATTCGCATCAGAACCATTTAATTTTACTGGTACTGTTCCATAACTGATTAAAGAACCATTATCATCGATAGAATAAGTGAAATAATAAGGAATAACTTGCCAATTAGAGTTGTCGTTGGATATTGCTAACCAAGTATTATCTTCAGGAGCTATTAAGTTTCCTTCTTCATCATAATCAAAGACATTATCTTTTCCTAAATCAATAAAACCAGTACCGTCATCAATAAAGACATTGTATTCAATTGAATCAATCATAGATAATTGCTTTTCACTTAAAGCTATTTTTCCATCATTAACTGTTAGATCGCCATCGAAGTGATTATCTGCGATATATTGAGTCATTGATCTATCTATGCCTCTGCCAAATAATAAACTAAACAAATCATCTGCATAATAGCTTTGGTAGTTAGTACTATTTGAATATGTATTATGGCCACTTAATAGTAATGATAATAAATCATATACTAAATCAGAAGAACCCTGTTGAGTATAGTAATAGTCATAGCCATTAGTATTATTGCCATAGCCTTGTCCATATGAATTAAATGATTGATAAGCATTATGGCTACCACCAGAAGAAATTTGACCAGATGTTGCATAAGTCGCAAAGTTTCTAACACATTCTGTATATTCTTCATTCATATCTATTTGTTCATATAGATTTAATGTTGAATTGATATAACGTGTAGAACGATATGGGAAATATACAGATAATCCATATGAATTATACATATCTCTAGAAGTGTTGTTATATTTAATACAACTTAATAAAGCTTCTACTAATTCACTAGCTTCTGAAGTTCCAATAGTAGATGCCATATCTACTAAGTCAACCAAATCAGAATATGCACTTGCAGCAAATTCTCTAGAGCCAGATCTTGCTTTAGCTACAGTTTTAAAATCAGATTTAATTAATTCAGAAGTTGCACTAGAGTATGCAGATAACTTACTAGGAATTGTTGCTGATAATTCAGCTAAATCTACTACTGATAGAGTTGCGCTTTGTCCTGGAGTTTGCTTACCACATTGAGCCACAAAACTATCCGCAATAGCTTTTCCTATTTCAATAGTAGGCATTGAAGTATTTTTTGATAAAGCATTTAGCCAATCTGTATAATACCAACCAATACCAGGTTCAGCTTCTTCAGAACCAATCAAATAATCAGCGTGTTCCGCAAGCATTAAACCTGTTTCTAAATTACCCATTAAACATGCATCAAAAGCCACAAAATCAAAAGCCACATCGGCATCTGTTAAAGCTTTATCCATTTGTGCTAAAGACATGGAACCAAGTTTAGGATATTTTTCATCATAACCATATCCACCAACCGAACCAGAGCCATGGTCCCACATTATTAATTCATAACGATTAGCTTCATAATTGTCTGCACACCATTCAATAAAACTAGTTAATGTACTAGGATCAACCATTGAACCTGTACCTGCATTAGAAACTAATTGTTCAATGCCACCTTTATGAACTCTATAAATTTGATTTACTTGAGTTGAAATCGCATTAGTATGCCACTTTGTAGTACCACCAGTATAAACAATTAAATTGATATTATCACTTAGGTTAGCTGCAGCCATTTCTTGTAAATCATAAACACCCATGGCATTTTTTGATTCTAGATCAGAACCACACATATAAACCATAATTGTAATAATATCTTTATTGCTACCTAATATTTGTGTTCTTTTAGCCTTTACATTACTTGCTACCTTATCATTTAAAACACCTACATTAGTACCAAGTTTCCAATTACCAGAATAACCACTAGATAAAGAATTATAGTAATCAGTGAAAAAATCTCTTGTTACAGGATCATTATTAGAACTATCATCTTTCTTAAATAAACTCATACATAATAGTACAACTAGTAATATAACTAATATTGCTATTAATAGTTTTCCAATACTAAATTTCTTATTCTTATTCTCACTCATTGTCTATTTTCCCTTTTGATAAAACTCACTAATCTAGAAAGAATACCTCTTCTATTTTCAACTCTTCTAGGATTGTCTATTCTTTCTACTTTTTCTTTTCTTTCTATTTCAGAAACTGTACCTTCAACTATGTGTTTGCTTCTGCCTTTAATCTTTTCACTCATTAAACTTCCTCCTGAAAATCTTGATTTTTCATTAATTCATCTAAATAATTTATAGCTAATTCACTTGCTTGTTTATACTCATCAGAATCAACACTTAAACCATTAAACTCATTAACTCTAAATAACACTTCATTTAATTCTTTATTATTTAATTTAATATCAAAATAAACATCCACAGTATCTTTATCTTGATATTTCTTTTCATACACTGACATCTCGACAATATCATCTAAACTGATCACATCAGCATTGTCTTTCTTTAAATCTTTTCTTTTAGATACTACAAATAATTTATTATCATCATCAATATATAAAGAATATTTTCCTTCTGTTTTTCTACTAACTTTAAAACTATCTAAATTAACTAAATTAGCTTCACGATATCTTAAATGTTTTTTAATATCTTTAACAGTTCTTTTTTTATAATCTTCATCGCTTAACCATTCAGAAGCTAACTTAACACAATTACGACATAAGATACCATCTTTTAATTCTTTGTTTCCATAATCGGTAAGTATTTCACCACATACAGAACAATTTTGTAAATTATCACTCATATAATACTGCTCCTATCCTTCAATTAATATTTTATATTATTTTCTATTTTTCATATTATTTTTATCACCTGTTTTAAAAAAGGAGCTATGCTCCTTTAGTGTTTTTTTGTGATAAAGATAGTTAGAATTATCTATTAACCACATCAGTTAATTCTTTTTGAAGTTCAGATTCAATACGTCTTAATTCTTGTTGAGCAGCAACACGTTTTTCTCTACCTTCAGTTTGAATACGTTTAACTTCTTCTAATGTTTCAATTAACTTCTTATTAGTTTCAGTTAATGTTTCAATATCAACGATGCCTCTTTCTGCTTCTTTAGCTGTTTCAATTGTAGCCATCTTTAGATTTTCTGCATTTTCCTTAAGCATCTTATTAGTCATTTCAGATACTTCGTTTTGAGCTTTTACAGCTTCTTTAGAATGAGCTATACCTAAAGCTATAAGCATTTGTGACTTCCATAAAGGAATAGTGTTTACTAGAGTTGATTGAATCTTTTCAGTCATCAATGTGTCATTATTTTGAACTAATCTGATTTGTGGAGCCATTTGTACAGAAACCATTCTAGTTAACTCTAAATCATGTAGTTTCTTTTCAAAACGATTGATAGCTTCAGATAAATCATTAGCTGCTTGAGCATCTTCTGGTAAACCAGTTTCTTCAGCTTTAGCTAAAGCTTCTTTTAAATCTTTTTCTTTAACTTCTTCTAATCTTTTATATCCTGCAAGGATATACATAGTTAATTCTTTAAAGTTAATTAAATTCTTTTCATATAATTGATCTAATAAACTAATATCTTTCATCAAAGTAATTTGATGATTTTCTAGAATCTTCACAATTTTATCTACATTAGTATTTGCGCTATCATATTTAGACTTTACATCTTGAATTGAATTTGCGCTCTTTTTAAATAATTTCGCAAAGAAACTATCGTTTTTTTCATCTACATCAAAACTTCTAAGTTCAGAAACCAAATCTAATAAAGTATCACCAATATCATCAATATCTTTAGTTCTTACATTCTTTAAAGCTGTATCAGAAAAATCCGCAACTTTACTTTGAGCTGTAGCACCATATTGTAAGATAGAATTTGTTTCCATGATATCAATTTGCTTAGAAAAATCATCAACCATCTTCTTTTCTTCTTCAGATAGACCTGATTCATCTAATTTCGCAAAACCTACCACATCAGAAACTGGCACAGAGGCTAAATCTTTTTCTACTTCAGCTTCTTCAACAACTTCTTCTTCAACTTTTTCTTCACCTAAAGTTAAAACAATTTTATCTTCCTTTTCTGTCATATCATTATCCTTTCCTAGTCTTCTATGACTCCAATTATTTCTAATATTCTATTTAAGTCTTCAATATCATTATACTGAATACTTATATCTTTTTTGCTAATTTCTACTTTAGTAGAAAACAATCTTTGTAGTCTATCCTTAACATCTTCCATAAACGGATCTTTCTTAACTACTTTTTTCTTTTTAGGCTCAACAGTTTCTTCACTACACAATCTTTCTAATTGTCTAACACTCAAACCTTGTTTAACTGCCTTTTTAGCCATATCCACTATCTTATCTTCATCATCCAAAGATAATAGTGTTCTAGCTTGTCCATAAGATAATTTATTCTCATTAACTAGTTTTTTAACTTCATCAGGTAAATTTAATAATCTTAATAAATTAGTTACATTAGCTCTAGATTTACCTATCCTTTTAGCTAATTCATCTTGAGTGTAATTTAGTTTTCTAATTAATTGATTATAGGCACTAGCTTCTTCAATTGGACTTAAATCTTTTCTTTGAATATTCTCTAATAAAGATATTTCCATCATTTGTCTATCATTAAAATCAACGACAATAGCAGGAATATCCTTTTTATTAGCCATCTTAGAAGCTCTAAGTCTTCTTTCTCCCGCAACTAGTTCATAACCATTTAAAGACTTTCTAACTAATATTGGTTGAAATACACCATTCTCTTTAATAGAATCAGCTAATTCTTGTAGGCCTTGCTCATCAAAATTTCTTCTAGGTTGATATGGATTAGGTCTAATCTTACTTATATCAATATTGCTAGAAGCTTTCTTTTTCTCACTATTAGAAATATCATCTAAGATTGAATCTATATCATCACCAAATATTTCGTTAAGTCCTTTACCTAATCTTTTTTTACTAGCCATTGTCTTCCTCCGTATTACTTTCTAGAACTTCTCTAGTAAGTGCTACATAAGCTTTAGCTCCTTCAGAATGAATTTCATAATCATAAATAGATAGACCAGAACTTGGTGCTTCTGATAGCTTAACATTTCTAGGAATATATGTTTTATATGCTTTTTCTTTAAAGTGTTTTCTTATTTCTTGACCTACTTCTGCAGATAAATTAGTTCTTGCATCATACATTGTTAATAAGACACCTTCAATCTTTAAATTAGGATTAAATAACTTTTGAACTAATCTAATAGTTTGTAGTAATTGTGTAATACCTTCTAATGCATAATATTCACTTTGAACAGGAATTAGTACTGAATCAGCTGCCGTTAAAGCATTAGTATTCAATAAACCTAAAGATGGAGGACAATCAATAATAATAAAATCATAATTATCCTTAATTTCTTCTAAAGCTTCTTTAAGTAATTGTTCACGATCTTGCTCAATTTTAGCTAATTCCAAATCAGCACCTGCTAGATTAATGTTTGCAGGTAAGATATCCATAGGTGGCTTACTTAAAGTTTTAATGCATTCTTTCACATTTACATCATTTAATATTGCATCATAAACAGTTAAATCCTTTAAACCAACTCTATAACCAATACCTTGTGTTGCATTACCTTGAGGATCAAAGTCTACTAAAAGAACTTTTTTATTCAAATAAGCTAAACCTGCAGCTAAATTTATACTAGTAGTAGTTTTACCAACACCACCTTTTTGATTCGCAATCGCAATAATCTTAGTCATAGATCCTCCTATTTCTTCATTCTAATCACTATCTTTACATTATCACCATATTCTGTAACCTGCATATCAGAATCAATTCCTGATTTCTTACATAATTCATATGCTTCCTTAATAGTGTTAATGCCAATTTTTAAATTATTTGAGACACCTCTATTCTTACTTCTTTCACTAATTTGTTTAATATATTCCTCAGTTTTAGAAACATTATAATTTCTATTGATGATAGTTAAATAAACATCTTCTAGTTTATCTTGAGGTACATTTAATAATGCACGAGCATGTCTTTCAGTAATACTACCCATTGAAATAGCTTTTTTAATATAATCAGGTAGCTTTAATAATCTTAATTTATTCGCAACTGTAGATTGTTTATAACCAAGCCTATCAGCTAGTTCATTTTGCGTTATATTTTCACTAATCATGATTCTACGCATAGCCATAGCTTGCTCAATCGCATTGAGATCTTCTCTTTGTAAATTCTCAATCAACGCAAGATTAGCAGATTCTTCATCAGAAGATTCCATAATGATAGCTTCAATATCTTTAGCACCATTTAATAAACAAGCACGGTACCTTCTTTCTCCTGCAATAAGTTCAAACTTATCACCATTTTTTCTAACGGTCACCGGTTGAAGCAAACCATTTTGTTTAATAGATTCTGCTAAACCTTTTATTGAATCATCATAAAAATCAAGCCTAGGCTGATTTTTATTTGGAATTATTTTATTTAATCTTATCTTTACAATTTCTTTTTTCATAACGGGTTCTTTTTAATTATATAATATTTCCTAGGATATTTTAATGGACTTTTACTACTTTTTTTAAAATAACTAATAATTCTCTTATCACCATTAAATAATTTATCTTCCCAGGTCCTATCTATAATAAAACCCATAGTTTTTATTGCATCTAAAGCCTTATTTATCTCATCTAAACCATCTTTTCCTCTTAGACATATAAAATATCCATCTTTTTTAACTAGAGCTCCGCAAATCTCTATAAGGCTATTTAAATTAGTTACAGCTCTAGCAGTAACATAATCATATTTTTCTCTATTATTTAATACATATTCTTCAGCTCTATCATTTATAACTTCTATATCTTTTAAACTTAACTTCTCAATTAATAAATTTAAAAAAACACATCTTTTCTTAATAGGCTCTATCAATAATACTTTTAATTCAGGGAAAACAATTTTCAAAACAACACCAGGAAAACCTGCCCCTGTTCCTACATCTACTAAAGTACCTTCTAATTTATGATCTACCAACAATAAAGAATCATAAAAATGTTTATCTAATACTTCTTCATATTCACTTATAGCAGTTAAATTAACTTTCTCATTATATTCTTTTAAATATTCAGCATAAAAGTTTAACTGTCCAATCATCTTATCAGTTAAAGTAATATTTCTTTTATTTAATTCTTCTATAAAATTATTTAAAGTCATTATTCTTTTGTCTATTTAGAATCTTTCTTAAAAGCTTCAGCACTTACATATTTACTTAGTATATAGTAAATGTATTATTATCATAATTAGTCCTCAGGTGACCATGATTCTTGTAAAGGCTCTATTATAAGTTTACCATCAGTTTTACAACATACTTGATATTTATCTTCATATACTACCTCACCTGGAAAATTAGTATATACAACATAATATGGATGATTATATTTTTCAAGTAACCACATAACTGGCTGCATCATTTTCATCATAATGTCAGAGTTCTCTGTTTTAAACCAACATATAACCTTCTCTTGTCTTTTACATGGTTCAGGCCAAGGTAGTTCCTTTGCAAACCAATCATCTATCTCTTTATATAAATCAGCATCTTCTTCAATCATTACATCATCTCTTAACATCTGCATACAAATAGAAAACACTCCTTTTGCATGCATAGTATTTTCAGCTAATTCTTTACCTTGAATTCTCACATATTTAAAGTTCATCTTAAATCTCCCTAAAATTTAGATCTTCTACTTTTTTAAAGACAATAAAATGTATTATTAATGCAAATAACGATTCTAAACCAACCGCAATTAGCCAAGCTTTTATATCATAATCTCTTACAAACGTCACATCTTCATGTTCCATAAGCTTAATAATTGGAAGCGTAAAAAAGAAGCCTACAATCACAGCTATTACTACACCTAAAGCAATTGTTAAGACTGTTTCTTTAACTAAGTATTGTTTTGTTTGTTTAATTGAAAAACCATTTATGCACATGATTGTTAATTCTTTTTTCTTACGTGTAAATAAAATATTAGCTAAATTAGTTAAAATCATAAATGACATTACTATCGCAATTCCTATAAGTATATAAACAATCATGTTGTATAAACTTATTCCTGCAACAGCGCGCTCTTTATAATGATCAGCATTTTCAATCAAATATGAATCAGATATAGCCATCAATTCTTTTGTAACACTATTCTTATCAGCACCATTTAATTTAATTAAGAATGTATTATTCTTTGCTTCTTCATTAAAGATCTTTTCATAAGCTTCTTTTGAACAAACCACAAGTCTACCATTACGATTTAAGAACTCACCTTTAATAGTTCCTTGATAAGTATTTAAAGAATTATCATATAGATTTATACTATCTCCAATTTTATATCCATAAGCTTCATCCATTTTTGATTGTATTAATAAACCATCACTTGGTAATATAATTTCTTCTTTAGTATCGATATCCTTTATTGCTATAAAATCTTGTATTCTATTATCTGTAGTAAGTAAAAACAAGCCTGATATATCATGATTTCTTTCATATGGATGAAGATTATAATTAACATCCAAATATTCAGTATGATTCTTATCTAAAACATTAATTATTTTATTCTTTTCTGCTTCGTCTATATCTTGTCCATATTCAAGTTTAAAGTCATATTTATAAACTTCGCCAACTTGTCTATTATACATTCCCACAAAGCCATCTCTGATACTAATGCCAACGCCCACTATAAACACACTTGCGGCAACAATAACTATAGAGATAAATACTCTTTCTTTTTCATTAATCATATTACGAACAACTAAACGAGAATATAATGTTCCTTTAGATTCTTTATCACTATTTTTATTTTTTTGCTTACGATTTCTAGAAGATATTGTGTCACCCTTCATTAATAAAGAAGCAGGAGATTTTAGTAAATCACTACATGCAATAAAGGTCGCGCCAACATTTAAAACTAAAATGCTCAAACCTGTTAATAAGAATACTAAAAGATTAGTTCTTGGTTCAAAACGACCATATAAATACATTTGTGATTTATTTACATCTTGAAGCACAATATCACTTAATAAATAACTAATTAATATACCTAATAAAACACCAAACACTGAAGCTAATACTGCGAATAATAAGTATTTACCAAATATTTCTTTATTATAGAAACCAAAAGCCTTTGTAGTACCAACATTTCTTTTTTCTTCTTCAACCATAATAGCTATAGTTGAAAAACATACAAGTCCTACAACAAATAAGAACAAACTACCAAACACTATTCTTGATGAAGCAGTAGACTTAATACTTGATTTAATCTCAATAAATGATTCAAGAGCATCTCTTCCTTGAATTATCCAATTATAATCACCATCTTTTATTTGTTCTCTAATGTTTTCAACTTCTTTTAAAGCTTCTTCTTGTTTATCAATTAGTAATTGTCTAGCTTCAGAAATCTGTTTTCTAGCATTATCCTCTTCAGAATACATTTCATTTTCTTTTGATAATAATAATCTTCTTGCATCAAAATATTGTTTCCAAGCAGCTTCTAATTGACTTCTACCTGCAGCAATCTTTGCTTCACCTTGGCCAATTTGCGATGGTAAACTATTATATTGATTTAAAGCATCCTTAGCAGTTTTTAAACTATTTAAAATATTATCTATTATTGAACTATCGTAATATTTTTCAACAATGTATTTTAAATATGAATCAAAATAATTCTCAGCAATCTTTATAAAGAATTTAGCTTTATCAGTTGAAAAATACTCATCTAAATATCTCAAAGCTTCATCAACTAAATAAGCCTTACCTGTTTGTATTGCATCAGAAACAGCTTGTAGATACATTTTAGAATTATCTAAAAATTCTCTAGCACCTTCCTCAGTAAAATTAACTAATAATTCACTATTTATAAGACTATCTACATAATAATTAAATAATGCTTTAGCATATTCAATATAATCTCCGTTTGCAATTCCATTTAAATATGGCTCTATATCAATTCCATAAAAATATTTCGCAAACATCATCATCCCTTTTAGATTTTCTCTATCTAAAGTAGTATCGATTAATTCAACTAAAGAATCATAGTTTTCTGGTAAGAAATATTGACCTTCATCAATAAGATCGTTTATTAATTCTTTAACTTCATCAATACTAGAAAGAATATCCTCTGAATCAAAATCAGGAACACTATCCATCAATTCATCAACACCCATTTGTACTAATTCATCAGAGAAATCAATCAATAGTTCAATATTTTCAATTAATCCAGAAAATTCACTAACCTCATAGCCTGTAAGATCATATATTAATTTAAATATTTCTTTATTATCTTCATTATTTATAAAATTAATAATTTGTGTTTTTAAATTCTCTATTTTCTCTTGATTTTCTTCTACTAGTGCATCTTTATAATTAGCAGCTAATTCTATATAAGAATTAATTTTATCTCTAATCGCATCTTTACTAACTTCATTCCAAAATTCAGCATCTTTATTTATCACATTATCAGCAATACTATTTAAAAGTGTTTGTAACACTTCAATATTATCAGAGAAGATTAAACTATCTTTAATACTTTCAACATCAAAATTAGGATAAATCTCCTTAATTAATCCAATAATCACATTACTAGCTTGTTCAGCAAAAAAGGCATCTACTTCTTCTTTAATAAATTCAGTAGATTTATCTTTAAAATCATCAATCAAATTATTCAAATTATTCTTATAATCAATTAATGTTTGTTTATTAAAGTATTTAATAAATTCAGATTGTTCTAAATTTTCTATTTCACCAATTATTGCAAAGATATTATCTGAAAAACTTGTGGAATTCTTAATTTGGTTTAATATTTCTTCTATATCAATTCCTGTAAGAGCTTTAACAACTCTAATGGCAAGATTAACATCACTTTCATCTAAGAAATCATCAAGTGCCTTATAAGCATTTTCAATGCTTTCTGGAATGTCTGATTCAACAGCTTTTTTAATGTTTTCTAATAAAGTATTTAAACGCTCAATATATGTAAGTAATTTTTCAACAGTGATACTATCAAAAAATTCTTTATTATTATTAAGACCTTCAATAGTCATATTAATAACACCATTAACTATACTTAAATTATTACCAGATTTAATATATTCAATTATTCCGTCTGCATTATAATCAGTAAAAACATTTACTAATTTAACTACATTTTTTAAATATCCATCATCCAAATAAGCATCTAATTTACTTTTTACCTGATATATTTTATCTTGATTACCACTATTTAGTGCATCTTTGTATTCATTTACATATTCTCTTAATTTACTTAAATAACTAACAGCATTATCAACTTTAAAAGAATCAATTATCTTACTAATCTTGCCATACATTTCTTTAGCATAGGCAAGTTGTGATTCTCCTTGAGCAAGCTCAGCTTCACCTTCCTTAATCTTTGCGTAGCCCTCTTCTAATTCTTTTCTAGCATTTATTAATTGTCTTTTAGCTTTAGCTAATTCAGTATTTAATAATTCTTCATTCTCTTCTATTTCAAGTTCAGCTTCATCTAGTAATTCATAAGCCTCATCCATTTTCTTTTGAATTTCTTCTTCACTTTGTTTAATGATTCTTTCTTTACTAGAATTATTTAAAGTATCTAAAAGATTCCATAATTGATCTTCAATTTCTTTTGTTTCTTTTAAATAATTACTGTTATATGTATTGTCATTTTCTTTTCTTTCTATACTTACAAAAGCATTAGTATAAGAATCATTCAAAGCTTTTTTATTAAAAGCATTTTCATTTAAAACTATTGTCCAATCTAAACCAGAACGTGTATGATCAGGATGTATTACTATTCCTACAACTAAGAATTCTTTACTCTTTAGAGGATTTTCTTGTAAAGATGAGGATGAAATATTAACTTTATCACCAATTCTTAATCCTTTTCTTTCATAAACGTCTACATTTATTGCGCACTCATTTTCTTTTTCTGGTAGTTTTCCTTCTATTAGTAAAGGAATACTTATTTTATTAGTTAATGATACAAGATTAACACCAATATCTTCTTTACCAGTATTCAGGTTTGCTGAAAGATTTATAACTCCTTCAACTTCTTCAACACCTTCTACACTTCTTATTAACTCTAATTCACTATCAGTAACACCTACATTAGAAACAAAATCATAGTTTTTAAAGTTTTGATTCTCATATGTGTTATTTGCTGAATAAATTAACCCATTATTTACCATGCTTAAAGCAAAGAAACCACCAGTACCTAGTGCAACTATTAAAAGTATAGATAAAAATGATGTCCATCTATTTTTAATATTTCTTAGTGCATCTATAAACTGCGTTTTCTTCATTCTCTACCAAACCAAATCATTTGCATGTAAAGGATGGAAATTAGTACGAATACTAGATATTAATCCATCTTTTAATTTAATAACCCTATCAGCCATCTTAGCTATTTCCACATTATGAGTAACCATAATGACAGTCTTTTTATCATTTCTAACAATATCCTCAATAGCTTTTAAGACACCTTGTCCTGTATTAAAATCTAAAGCTGCAGTAGGCTCATCAGCTAATATTATCTTTGGATCTTTAACAATCGCTCTGGCAATACAAACACGTTGTTGCTGGCCACCAGATAAAGCACTAGGATATCTATTAGCTCTATCAGCTAAACCAACCATTTCTAATGCTTTTAAAGAATCCATAGGATGCTTAGATATTTCCGCAATAAACTCTACATTCTCTAATGCAGTCAAATTAGGCATTAAATTATATGATTGAAAAATAAAACCAATATAATCTCTTCTATATTCAGTTAATTCTTGTTCACTTGGATCAGAAAAATCTTCACCCTCAATTATTAATTTACCTTCACTTGCTTTATCCATACCACCAATGATATTAAGCATTGTTGATTTACCACATCCTGATTCACCAAGCACTACTAATAATTCACCTTCATAAACATCTAAATCTATGCCTTTTAAAATTCTGCGCATTTCTTCTCCAGACATAAACTCTTTCACAACACCTCTTAAGGAAACTAGAGGTTTTCTATTATTATCTACTTCAAAGTAAAAACCTTTATCTTCTAAATCTAAAGCAATTAATGCAGCACAATTTTCTAATGTTTTTATTTCTTCTTCATTAAATTCAATGCTTCTATTCACAAAAAGCATACACCCTAAAGTACCAAATGGTGTCTTTAAAGGAATAGCTAAACAATTATCACCATAGATTTTTTTAGTATCTGTAAGATCATCTCCACATTTTCTTACATATTCGCTTATACCATTAGAGACAACTTTACCTACAAGCTCTGAATTATATTCAATAGAAATACCAGTATTATCTTCATTTCCTTTAGAAGCAATCATATATAGCTTATTGTCTGCATCGTGTTTTAACCATAAAGACGCTTCAGGACATGAAAATTCTGCAGAAAGCTTCTCTAATATAGACTGTAAAGCGCTTTCTACTTGTCCTGAATTACTAAGTTCATCCATTATTAGCCACGCGGACTTTACAAAATTGTTATTTGCAGCCATATAATCACCTCGTACTACTAATTTTATTATAAATATTTTAATAAATAGTAGCACTACTTTTATACGAAAAAGACTGTCTTATGACAGTCTTTATAAAGCTAATTCATCAACTTTATCTACATATTCAATTAATTCTTTTTTGTAATGTTCAATTAATTCTTTATCATCAGGATTACGTTTAATAGTTCTTCTTAAGGCTCTAGTATAACCAATTACTTTAGCCTTATCTAATACTGATTTCCTAAATTCTTCATCTTTATCTTCATAATATAAATCTATTAATTTATATAAGATATATTGAGCTGTATCCCAATCAATCTTTAAGAAATCTTCTACTTTTGATTTATCTAATTCACCATATCCTTCATATGCTAAGAAAATAGATGCAAATTCAAATACTGGATTACCTGTAGCTAATGTATCCATGTCAATTAAGATTGCTTCTCCATTAGCATAATGCACATTATTTGTATGATAATCTCCATGTAACATCATATTGCTCTCAGGAACAGCCTCTATCATCTTAACTAATTTTTCTTCTGTTTCATTAGGAATATGTCCCTCTAACCATTTAGCCCAACCTAAGGCTGTTTGCTTACCACTAGGTAGTAAACCTTCTTTTACAGGAGTGTTATGAATTTCCTTAAGCATATCCGCAAAGATCTTAATATATTTATCTTTGTTTTCAGGTTCTGCAATAATTAATTTAGTAATTGACTTAGCACTTAATAATTCAAATACCGAACCATATTTATCTCCAACTTTTACTACATCAAATGGAATTGCCGTATTAATGCCTAAAACTAATGCAGTTTTAGCTAATTCTCTTTCTCTTTTAATATCATCTAAAGCATCAGAATTTCTATAGACCTTAATAATAGTATCTGGATTTAATCGATATACAACACCATTAGAACCTTCACCTATTACTTCGCATCCATCTACAGACATTTTTCTGTAAGCTTTAGAGATAGTCATCATTTCTGAAAAGCCAGTCATTTCAAACACTTCATAAATCTCTGATGAACAATTTATGATTTCAAAATCACTTTCTTTTTTCTTTAATCTTAAAATTTGTCTTAGACCTGCACTAGATATATACTTTAAGTTTTCTAAATCTAATACAAGCTTTCCATCAGGATTCTTGGCTCTAATTTCATCAAATTCAGCTCCAACTTGTTCGGCATTAGAAGTATCAATATTACCCTCTGGATAAATAGTTAATACATTGTTTTCAAAAGTGCTATTCATTTGCTTCCTCCTTATTTATGTATTTATTGAATATGGTATCAATTAAGAAACAATACTCTTTATAAACGCTATAATCTTTTAAATCACTTAAAGCATCTTTTAATTCGTTATAGTACCAATAATGCATAGTTGGATCTTTTTGATTAAAGATATTCCAGAACTCTTCACCCTTATCTAATAATCCTAAATGGAAACTTCTTAAGTTAGATACTTTATCAGCTAGACAAACCATTTTTCCACCAATATCATCAATGTTTCTAATGGTTTCTAGAGCTTGTTTTTTTCTTTCAAGCCATGTACCAGCCTTATTCACATTACCTTTTTTATCTTCAGATTCACTTTGTACTAAATATGCGATATGATCATTAAAATTATCTTTAATATCTTGAATAGTTACTGGTGTATCTTCTACAGTATCATGCAAGATTGCAGCACATAATATATCATCATCTAAAGTCATTAAAGACACCAAATTTAATACTTCTAAAGGATGAAAAATATAAGGTTGATTATTGCCTTTTCTTACCATTCCTTTATGAGCAGCCGCTGCAAAAGAGATTGCCTTATCTATCATTATTTAATCTTCCTTTTCATCATAAAGTGATTAGTGTTAGCGGTTCTTTCGTATGTGCATTCATCCATTGATTGTTTAACCATATAGATACCTAAACCACCAATATCTCTATCTTCTGCTTTTAAAGTAATATCAGGGTCTTCTTTTGCTAAAGGATTAAATGGAATACCATTATCAAATAAATGTATTTCTACATTATCCTCATCATCAAAACGCATACCAACTCTTACCTTACCTTTTGTATCAGGATATGCATAATGTGCAACATTCACAAACATTTCTTCTAGTGCTACTGTAATTGTCATAATAGCTTTCATGCTAGCTTCATGTTTTTCTAAACCTTCTTCTACAAAAGCAATTACATCATGTAATTTACTATCATCAGCATCATATGTTCTTTCTTCACTGACAACATTACTATTCTTTTCTTGATAATCGAACGCTAATAAAGTTAAATCATCAAATTGTTCAGCATCTCCTACAAACTTATCAATATCAGCTCTTACTGCATGTAAAGCATCTGAACAATTAGTGCCAGCTTTTAGGCTCTTTAAACAATTAATAAGTCTATCTTCACCATATAATTCGCCATCGATATTAGTAGCTTCAGTAGCGCCATCAGTGTATAAGAAAATCTTATCTCCTTTAGATAGTTGCAAATCAAATTGTTTATATTTAAAGCCATCCAATCCTGCAAGTACAAAACCTGGATTAGATTTTAAATAAGATATTTCACCTTTAAGATCTACTACTGGAGGATTATGACCTGCATTAGCATATGTCAAAATTCCTGTTTGTAAATCTAAGATTCCCATCCACGCTGTAACAAACAAACCTGCTTCATTACCTTCACATAAAATAGTATTAACTCTAGTAAAAACCTCTGCAGGTTGCAAGCCTAATTGTGCATGATCTTTTATTAAAGTCTTAGCAATGACCATAAACATTGCAGCTGGAATACCCTTACCAGATACATCAGCCATTACAAGCGCTAAATGATTTTCATCAACCATAAAGAAATCATAGAAATCTCCACCAACTTCCTTTGCAGGAGTCATTGTTGCATAAATATCAAAGTCATTTCTTTCAGGGAATGCTGGGAAGATATTTGGAAGCATATTAGCTTGAATGTTGCTTGCTAAATTAAGTTCTGTTGAAATTCTTTCGGTTTTTTGAGTTTCTGCTTGTTGAGAGAAAATAGCAAATCTTCCTCTTCTTGCAATCTCAGCACACATAATTGCTACCATTGAAAATAGTAATAACTTAGGTGCATAGAAATGCTGTATAGTTCGTTGCCACAACAAATGACGATCAATATTAGCTTGAGCATTTACGACATCTCTCAATAATTCAAACTTATCAAAAGTTAGCACAGTACCTGCATCTAATCTAACCATATTTAAATCAAGTCTACCCATTTGTAATGCTACAGCAAAATAATCAGCAACTCCTGATAAAAGCGTTGTAAGTAATGCTGTGAAACTAGTTACTGGTCTAGAATAATATCTTATTGATAATACAACTGGAAAGACCATACATAATGTAACATTATGTAATAAAACAGATTCAACTCTAGCTAAAACAATCGTATATTCTATAAGTAATAAAATCTTTAACCATTTTTTTCTACCTTTTAGCCAAAGACAGATAAGTGCCGGTATGATTAACTCAAAAAGCGCTGCTACTAAAGTTAAAATTGTTCTTGTAGGTATAGTAAAAAGATTTAATAGCCCACCAACTATAAACAGAACATCTATAACTGCTGTTCCAAGCATTACTCTTGCAACAAACAGGTTTGCTTCTACTTCGTTTTCCCAGAGTGTATCAGTTGTCCTAATAAACTCCTCCTCAATTCTCTTGAGGATACTAGCTTTAGCTTTTTGTACCATATAATTACCTATTCAATAGTTAAAATATCTACAAATCCTGTAATTTCAAATACTTCCATTATTTCAGGTTTAACATTCTTTATAACCATTGTGCCCTCTTCTGGAAGAGACTTTTGTGCAAACAATAATACTCTTAAACCTGCAGAAGAAATGTAATCTAAAGCTTCTAAATTAAACTCTAGTTTACTAGCTCCTTCCTCAAATAAAGTCTTAAGTTCAGCTTCAAGTTCTGGAGCTGTAGTTGTATCAAGTCTACCAACTAACTTAACTTCGCATACATTTTCTTCATTAAAACTCTTAATAATATCCATTTAAATACCTCCTATTATTTAATCTTTGTAGTATCTACAGAGAAAGAATTTTGATCTGGCATAATACCAACTTTTTTAAACTCGTCATATAATGTTGCAACTAATTGATTTGCAATCGGCATATTCTTATGTGCAGGACACTTATACATTATCGCAAACTCAACACCCTCATAAGTCATTGAGACTGGTCCTATGTACATTATTTCTTTTAAGTGTTCACAATTCTTTTTCATATATTCAGCAGCATTATTAAATGCTTCATCAATCTTTTCTCTATCTTCATCAAATTTAAATCTATATATTTGTGCTCTTGTATCTTTAATCTTTTCAATTGCATTTATTTGTGAATTACAAACAGTATATGTAGAATTAGTTAAAATAGATTGGAATTTAGTAACTCTAGCAGAGAAATACTTAACATCACATTCTTCACCATTCCATCTAACCATATCTCCAACTTTATAAAAGTTATTGTTATAGATATTAATACCTGAAATAATATCTTTTAATGTGTCTTGTAATGCTAAACCTATAATTGTAGCAACAATACCTAAACCTGCAAGAATACTACCTACATTAACTCCGTTTAAATGTAGAATAATTACTGCTGCAACAACTATAACAAGATATTGCAAGACATTAAACAACATTCCAATAAAAGTGTTCTTGTGTTGTTCACTTTTACCAGAGTAGGCAACTTTCTTTATTAAATATTGTTTTATTATATAAAGCAAAGCTGAAGCTATAACAAACACCACAACACTCGCAATAAACTCGCTTGATGTTAGATAATTTAATGTCTTATCAAATGTGTTATTATTCATATTAAACCTCGTATGTTTCAATATTATTATAAATGTTTTTTTGAAAAAATATTATTTTATAATAATTCTATTATCAATTTCTTTATATATATCTAATATAGATCCATTTAAAGCAATATAATCCTTAAATACTTCTGGAAGTAGTTTCCCTGAATCTAATACAAGCTCACAATCATTAAATATTGTGTTTCCATCACCAGAAGCTAATAAAACATAATCAGAACTAGCGATAGTATAATACTTATCTAAATCAATTGGCTGATATTCGCCATCAACTAATACCTGCACATCTTCAACTCTTCTGTTTTCTCCTAAAGTCTTAAGCATACCACTTTCATCAAATTCAACTGTGGACTCTATTCCTGTATTTATCGTATATTTTAGCCCTGAAACCTGGATAAAACCACCAAATTCACCATACGCATTATCTTCATAACGATATGTGCTTTCTGTTAGATGAGATCCAAATTCTAAATAATCCACTATTTGTTTACCTGTCGCCCTTATTTTTACGGCCTTATTATCAAACGGGGCAACATTATATAAAGATTTATAAGTTACTTCCCCTTGAGGAATATTAGATCTTATACCACCACCATTACTAACTCCAATATCACTATCTAAGATTATTCTAAATGCATCACAAACAAAATCACCTATATTTGTTTCTCTACTTCTAACTAATCTTATACCATTCTCATCAACTATAGATAAATCAAAATCAACATCACATATATGTTCAGACAAAATATCTTCATTATTTTTCTTTACGTCTTCTACATATTTAAGAACATTTTCATCTTGTTTATCATATTCTGATATCAAAACATTTGAAATAGTTCCATCTTTTTCAATTATTAAATGACCAACGTTTTCTAATTTAGTTCCTACAGAACTAAGTAAAACATCTTCTCCTTCTAAATTAGGATATAAATCACCATAAACAACAGAATGAGAATGTCCATCTATTACAACATCAATTCCTTTTGTTTTGCTTATTAGAGTAATACTATCAAGAGGTGCATATATATTAGTAGAACCTAAATGTGTAAGTGCTACGATATAATCAACTTTTTGATCTCTTAATTCATCAACAACCTTTTGAACTTGATTAGCTAATTTATCACCTGATTTATCTCCATAAAAATCATAAACATATTGATTGTTTTCCATAAAAAATGCAGGTGTTGAAGAAACTAATGTCTCTGGTGTTATCACACCAATAAAACCAATTTTTGTACCATTAAAATCTTTAATTATATATTCAGGAACACCTTCAAAAACACTTTCTTTACTACCGTTATATAAAACATTAGAAGCAACAAAATCAAAATTAGCTTGATTCATTAATGATTTCAATTGACTCATACCATAATCAAATTCATGATTTCCAAAAGTTGCGACATCATAATTCAACATATTCATCAACTCTATAATTGATTGCCCTCTAGATAAAGAACCAAAGCTACCTCCTTGAAGATAATCTCCAGAATCAATTAATAAAACGTTTTTATATTCTTGCTTTGCTTCATCTACCATGGCTTTTAAACCAGCTGCAGTGACATTATCTTCGATACCACAGTGAACATCACTAGTATAAAAGATATGAATTTCTTCTTTTTGCTTGCTGGTACAAGAAAATAAAGAAACTGCAAGCAACAACATCAATAAACAACTAATAATTTTTTTCATAATCAATCTTCCTTTTCGTTATTTCTTTGTTTTAAATAAATAGCTAAAACTTGAATATCACTAGGATTAATACCAGATATTCTAGAAGCCTGTCCTAAAGATGAAGGCCTGATTTTATCTAATTTACTTCTAGCTTCTAAAGCTAAGTTATCTAGATGTAGATAATCAATATCATCAGCTAATTTAATATTATCCATCTTCAACATTCTTTCAGCTTCTTTTCTAGCCTTATCAATATAACCTTCATATTTAACTTCTATTTCAACTTGTTTAGCTATATCTTCATCATATTCAATGTCACAATAATCTAAAATCTTAGTCAAAGCCACATTAGGTCTTTTTAATAATTCATAGCCATTATGAGAACCATATTCATTCTCATAACCTAACTCATTTAAATATTCATTAATACCAGTATCTTTATCAACTCTTAAATCCTTCAATAAATTCTTAAGATCTTTAATACTATCAATCTTATCAAGATATTTATTATATCTTTCTTCACTTATTAATTTATTCTCATAACCATATTTAATTAACCTTTGATCAGCATTATCATGTCTTAGTAATAAACGATATTCTGCTCTAGAAGTTAATAAACGATAAGGTTCATTAGTACCTTTAGTAACTAGATCATCAATCATAACGCCTATATAAGCTTCATCTCTTTTTAAGATAAATGCCTCTTGATTATCTAATTTTCTTCTTACATTAATACCTGCCATTAAACCTAATCCTGCAGCCTCTTCATAGCCTGAGGTACCTAATATTTGTCCAGATATAAATAAACCATCAATATCCTTAAGTTCTAAATTAGCTTTAACTTGTAAAGGATCAACCGCATCATATTCTATCGCATATGCATACTTAATAATCTTTGCATCTTCTAGACCTATTAAAGAATGAACCATCTTCTCTTGAACATCTCTAGGCATTGAAGTAGAAAAACCTTGAATATATGTAGTATCTAAAGATAATGATTCAGGTTCTAAGAATAATTGATGTCTTGGTTTATCAGAAAATCTAACCACTTTATCTTCAATAGAAGGACAATATCTTGGTCCAACACCAGTTACTACACCAGAATACATAGAAGATCTATTTAGATTTTCATTAATAATATCTAATGTTTTTTCAGTAGTATAAGTTAGATAGCAATCAACCTGTTTATCTACAGCTAATACATCTTCTTTTTTTGTCTCTTCACTAAAATGTAAAAAATCATTAGAACCAGGTTCTAATTTAGTTTTAGAAAAATCTATGGAACTTGTAAGAACTCTTGGAGGAGTTCCTGTTTTTAATCTAAATAATCTAATGCCTAAATCTCTTAAAGATTTACTTAAATTCTTAGTAGTTTTATCTCCATCTGGTCCTTCAGATCTAACTTCATCAGAAATCATTACTGCAGAATCCATATATGTACCTGTGGTTAATATGCAAGTTCTTGCTTCAATTAAACCTTCATTTAATAATCTAACAGCTTTAAACTCTTTATCTTCACATATTACTTCTTCAACTATATCTTCAATAACTGTAAGGTTTTTTGTATTTAAACAAATATCAGCCATCATTTTAGAGTATTCAAGTTTGTCTGATTGTACTCTCATACTCCACACACCTGGACCTTTAGTGGTATTCAACATTTTAAATTGTAAAGCTGTTTTATCTGCTACTTTAGGCATAACTCCACCTAAAGCATCTATTTCTCTAACAACAATTCCTTTTGCAGGGCCACCAACACTAGGATTACATGGCATCTTAGCAATGTGTTCGATTTTGATTGTAACAAGCAAAGTATTCTTACTTGCATGAGCTAAAGACAAAGCAGCTTCAACACCTGCATGACCTGCCCCAACAACTACACAATCATACATTGAACATTCCCCTAATCCTTTGATATGCCTTCATCATTTCATCATGATGATTCATCATATCGCTGTAAGTTTCATATTCTAAATCTTCATATATCTCTAATAATGTTTCATATAAAGGATATAAATATAAATCACCAGCCAAGATATATAAACCTTTAACAGCATCTTTAGCCATAGCATAATCTTCATCAATCAGCATTGTCTTTAAATCTTTAAAAAACTCATCATCAAGATAAGTATTTACAATACTTTCATATTCATTAATATCTGGATATTTCTCAATAATTAAATCATAATTTAATCCGCAACTAGCATACTTATTTTTCATAACATCTATATTATAGATTAAATTAAATCCTTTTTATATATTAATAACTCTTCTAATAAAGGATGTATCAATTTATTATTATTAAATTTATTAATAACACTGACTTTATTACCACAATCCTTAATAGAAGACCCTAAATGATAAACAACCTCAGTTTTTCTTTTATAATCTAAAACGATAAATCTATCATGAATTTTATGATTTGTCTTATTAAAACTTATAGAAACATCAGGATATTCTCTAATAAAATCTTTTAATTCTTCTTTATTTAAATGATTAGACTTATTATCAGAAATTATTACAATATCAACCTTAACATTTCTTAAATGGTATAAAGTTTTAATACTAATATAGTCATCAATAATATAAACACTATATTTGGCTTTTTTAAATATTCTTTGTAGCAGCAAATCTGCTTTAAACACTTGACCATCAAACAAAAATATTTCATCTTCTAAAATACTATCATTAAACAAATTCATAATATCCGATAAATCATTTCTAGTTATCATAGTATTTTCTATTTGTTTAATTCTGGAAGTATTATCTAGAGTTAATTCATATAGATAATTAGGTGATATTAGTTGATTTGTATTAATCAGATGATCTTTCATAGTTTTAAACATCCTTATTAATGCCTTAGATTGTCTAATAGCTAGTTCACCTTTTAATACAGTCATAAGCATATATATGCCTTGTTCAGAAAAGGCATATGGTAGATATTTATAGTGCATGCCTCTTTTATTGCCTGAAACGTTTAAGGTCGCATTTTGCGACCTTAAAGAAATATATTCTAATTCCTCTTCAGTCAATTGAAATCTAAAATCCTCATCAAACTTATCAATATTTCTTTGAACCTGTTCATTGAATCTTTTTGTACTATACCCATATATTCTAGCTAAATCAAAATCTAACATTACCTGTATACCTCTAATGGTATAAATCTTATTCTTTAGTGTTTCTTGGTTTGTTATCGTTGTATTATTTGACATAGTTTTTCTCCTTGTAAGTAAATAATAAAACAGTTTTCATTAAGAAAAGTCCTAATATAGTCCCATATTTTTTACCCTTTTCCACATAAAATTGTTGAAAAGTAGTTATATAAAAAATCTAAGATACAATTCTTAGATTTTTATGTTTCTAATTCTTTATTAATAACAATCTAATCTCTATCTATTAAATCACTCACAACATCTATAACATCTTTACTTGCCTTAATTCCTGATTTAGCTTGATTTGCGCCAGCTTCTTTGTCTAAAGATGCCTTTATATCTTCTATATCATTTACTAAATTTACTACATCACTAACTGTTTCAAAACCTAATATATAAGCAAGATCAGATATAATTGTAGCTTTATCAGATAGAGCTAATTCATCTTGATCAAGAGTTGTTTTGATATCTCTTCCTGTCACAAATAAATCAATAACTGTTGATATTCCAGGTATTCCTAAGACATCTGAAAGCATTCCAATGTTTTCCAAAGTCTCATCAGATTTCAAATTAGGTTTTAATATAGGTGCAATTAACTTAACTAAAATATTGTAGTTATTATAATCAGAAGCAATATAATTAATTATTTGTTTATCCTTGACTAATTTATCTAAAACTTCTTTGTTTTCATCTATTACATCTTGTCTAACTATTAAAGCAACATCGTAGTCTTTAAGATCTTCTTTTTTATATTCAATAATCTCATTTAATTTATCACTAGAATCAATACTACATACTAAAGCATCAGGTTCGTTTTCATTAACTGTATCTATTATTTCTTCATATTGACACGTAGTGACATCAAGATAATGTTTACTCTTAAGCAGTTTTATCAATTCTTCATCATCACTAGACAAAACGATACTCTTATCTTCTATTGATGGTTTAACTAGTTCAGGCTTTAAAGCCTTTTTAGCAAGTCTAGCACCAGATACTAAACTTTTTCTCTTTAATGCGAAGAAAGCAAGCGCAGCTAAAGATACCCCACCAGATACTCCACCTACAACTAATGGTGTACTATCTTTTTTAGGAATGGCTTGTTCAATCTTGTTTTGACATGTTGCACAAGTTTTAGTTTCTAATCCTTCATGGAAGAAACCTGTTTCTTTCTCTATTGTCCATTCTTCAGGATATGAATGTCCTAATTTAGGAATTACTTCATCTATTACTTCACTACATCTTTGACAGGCAGCTTGTTTTAAACCATCTTGTTCACAAGTTGCTTCCTTAACAACTGTATATTCTTTTAAATCATGTCCTAAAGTTTTTAAAACTTCTTTTTCTTCCTTATTACATCTTTTACAAGTCTTATTAAAATAACCGTCTTGTGTACATGTAGGTTCAACTTTTTCTTCTTTCCAATCATGACCTAAAGCTTTTAAAGTTGTGTTGTATTTATGATTACATCTAGTACATGTTGATGTTTGGCTGCCTGTTTCTTCACATGTTGCTTTTTTAGTTACTACAGTTCTATAGTTATGTCCTAGAGCCTTAATAGTTTTTTCAGATGAATCTCCACATCTAGAACATGTGGTAGTTTCTATGCCAGTTTCTAAACATGTTGCAGCTTTAGTAATTGATGTAGAATAGCTATGACCTAGAGCAGCAATTGAACGGGTAGTTGTATCGTTACATCTAGTACAAGTTCCAGTCTGTGTACCACCGCTTGTACAAGTGGCTGCTGTAGAGGTAGACCAATTATAATTATGGCCTAAAGCTGGAATTGTATCTGTGCCGACAGTTACTCCACAATTATTACACCCCCATTGCACCAGTCCTTCTGCAGTACAAGTTGCTGGTCTATCAGAAAGTTTTACAACAGTTCCATAAACAATTACAGGTGTTGCCCCAGTTGAACAATATGGACAGTCATCTCCTACAGACCAGGCATGCACATGATGCGCATGCTCATCAAAAATATGAACATTATATTCTTGCTTATCTTCTATAAAAGGTGCATATAAAAATATGCTAGTAAAAATAAATATAGATAATACTAATCTAATTATCCTTTTCATTATTCCAACACCTCTAATCTATCATCCACATCAAATCCTAAGTGTTTATTATTTCCAAAATATTCAAGTAAAGTTTGTACATCTGAGGTTGTTAATACTCTAGGCTCACCATTTTGTTTAATTTCTTCTAAATCTACATTAAAGAAATCTTTTAAGTTATTAAAGTGGAATTCCTGTATACCAATAGAATAGATCTTATCATCTTGTATTTCTTCATCATTTAGTTTACACTCAAATAATCGATGTTGAGACTTACTGTATACAACTCTCATTCCTTTAGATAATTGATAGAATTCTGTATGATTTCCAATCCATGCTTCATCTCTATATACATGTAGAAGCATTCTCTTAAATTGTTCACCTGTAACTTTTAATCCATAAGATTTTCCATCATATGGATAACACTCAGAAAAATCTTGGAAAGTTACTATTGGACCCATACTAGCTTTTCTAATAGAACCTGATCCCATTAAATATACATCAACACCCAATGACTCTTTCATCGCATCCGCAAACACTCCACCTAACTCTGTTTGTCTCCATCTATCAGGATGAGTTAATTCATAGTCAAAGTTTGCGACAATCTTCGCATATTTTAAATCTGTTTTTTCTTTAATTGAATTAATTAAACTTCTAATTCTAGAATCCTTTGGACATGTATCTTCTTCAATAGGAACTGCACTCCATTTATAAGAAGATATTTTATTGTTTGTAGTATCAACCAAAATATCAAATCTACCTATTTGATCTGTACCTGTTCCAGCCTGAGTAATTACAATATCATTCACCACTTCAGCTTCTTCTAGGAATGTATGAGAATGTCCACCAATAATTAAATCAACTCCCCAAGAAGGATCTAATAATTTAGCCAACTTCTTATCTTCTTCAAAGCCTATATGAGTTAATACTACTGTTAAATCAATATCAATAGTGTTATATGCATTACATATTTTACCTATTTCTATAGCTGCATCTTCAATACCAATATAAGATCCAATAAAACTTTCTCCTTTGGTTTGTGCTATAACTTCTTCAGTTAAAATACCAATAAATAAAATCTTCATACCATCTATTTCAACTATGTGATATGGCTTAAATAATCTAGTATTATTACTCTTTATATATAAATTAGCATTAACTATAGGAAAAGTTGCCATCTTCTCTAAAAACAATAAATGCGCAACTCCATAATCAGTTTCATGATTTCCTAGAGTTACTACATCAGGAGCTAAGTGATTAATTATTTCAATAGTTGATAGACCTCTAAATTCACTATCTAATACAGAACCTCTAAACATATCTCCTGCAATTACATACAAAACATTAGGATCTACATTTCTACATTTTGTTAAATAACCTGAAAGCATAGAAACTCCACCAGTCAACGTATCATCAACTTTTTCAGCAAAAAAATCACCATGCATGTCATTTGAATGCAGCAAAGTCAGTTTCTTATAAACAGTATCGCTCATAAAGGTCTCCTTAAAATAATTATTATAAATATAAAATGAACTTAACTATCTGTTAAATTCATTGTAGCATAATTGTTTTTATATAATACTACCCTATTTTACTAGCTACAATAAAAAACGTTTACTTATGTAAACGTCATGGAATAATTATTTTTTTATTGTTTATATTTCAATTAATTCTTCTAATTTCTTAACTAAATTTTCTAAACCTATTTTATCTTGATTAGTAAATCTATTAAATACAGGAGAATCAATATCTAGCAGCGCAATTACTTTGTTGTTGTGGTGTATTGGTATTACAATTTCTGAGTTTGATGCACTATCACACGCAATATGTCCTTCAAATTCATGCACATTATCCACTACTATAGTTTCATCTTTTAATAAAGCTGTACCACATACACCTTTACCTTTTTCAATATTTACACATGCAACTTTTCCTTGAAATGGTCCTAATAATAAGTTTTCATTATTAACTAAATAAAAACCAGCCCAATTAATATCTTTTAAACTTTCAAATAATAAAGCACTAATATTAGACATTAAAGGAAGATAGTTTCTACTAGCTTCAGCTAATGATTCTACTTGCTTAATCATCAGATCATAATTACTCATTAATCTCTTCTCCTAGAACTTCTAGTACTAATTATTAATAATAATCTTAATATTTCTATTAAAGTTGATGCTACTCCTGCAACATAAGTCAATGCAGCAGCCCTTAATACTTTCTTCGCATCCTTAAGTTCTTCTTCATTCAATATATTATTTATCTCAAGTTGTTTTAAAGCTCTAGAACTCGCATCAAATTCAACTGGTAAAGTTACAATTTGAAATAATAGAATGATCATTTCTAACAAGATACCTATTAATACTAAATTTAATATAGAAAACATTAAACCAACACTAATAGCTATATAACCTGTATAAGAAGAAAATCTTACAATCGGAAACATCATTGATCTAATTTTTAAGAATGTATAGCCACTATCATCTTGTAAAGCATGACCACATTCATGTGCACTTACAGATACAGCTGAAATACTAGAATTAGAATAATTGTATTCAGATAATGTTACCATCTTGTTTATTGGATCATAATGATCTGATAAATAACCATTAGCCCTATTCACATTAACTCTTAAGTTATTAGACATTAATATTTTAGAGGCAACATTAGCACCATTCATCATATTTACACAATCTATTTTTGAATATTTACTATAAATATGACGAATATACATTTGTGCACCAAACGTAGCTATAAAAGCTATAAACGTTAATAAATAATATAAAGTGTATCTATCCATATCTATATTTTATAATCTTTTATCTAGATGTGTAATCTAATTACTCTTTTAATAATTCTGTTAGAATTATTTTGAGGTATTCAAAATGAAAAAAATATATTTAGCAGGCGGATGTTTCTGGGGAGTGGAACACTTCTTATCATTAATAAATGGTGTAGTGAATACAACTGTTGGTTATGCGAATAGTGATATTGATAATCCAACATATGAAGATTTAAAACAACACAAATCACTCGCATCAGAAACAGTAGAAATTACATATGACGAGAATATCATTTCTTTAAAAGAAATATTAAACTTGTTTTATATGATAATAGATCCTACTATCATCGATAGACAAGGACATGATATAGGACATCAATATCGAACAGGAATATATTATATAGATTCTAATGATAAAGATATCATTAAAGATTCATTATTAGAATTATCTAAAAAATATGATAAGCCAATTGTTACAGAATTATTACCATTAGATAATTTCACAATTGCTGAAGAATATCATCAAGATTATTTAATTAAAAATCCTACTGGTTATTGCCATGTAGATCCAAAAATGTTTGAAATTGCGAAAAACTATAAAAGATAAATTAATATAATATGAGCAATCATTGCGATTGCTCATATTTATTATTCAACACCTAAATAATCATATCCTAATTCTTCAATAACTTGTTTAAGTTTATTTTGATCTAGAATATCATTACTTTCTATTAAAGCTTGTTTTTTCTTTCTGTTTGCTTTAATTTTTTTAACATCAAAGTTTTTTCTAATAGCACTGTTGACATGTGCTTCACACATATCACACATCATGCCATCAATTTTTACAATAGTAGTAATCATTTTTACATTTTCTCCAAAACACAACAAACTGCTAGATCATAATCACCTTCAATATCAACTATTGATTTGAGTTTGTTTTTAATTAAGTTATATTTCTTGTTATAGCTATCTGCTAGTTTTAAACCTTTACGAGTAATTGATACATCGCCATATGGTTCTTGTTTAACATAAGATTCTTTCTTTAAAAATTTCAACATCTTATGTATACTAGCGCGTGAATAGTCTAGCTGTGAAGCGATATCTACGCTTTTTATAACATGCTTTGTCTCATTTAGTTTTCTAATCACAAGTAAGTACCTAATCTGATTTGCTGTTAGTTTCACATTCTCTCCCACCACATACAATTAATAATTATTTGTAACTTTTACTATTTTGACATTAATGCTTCGCCAAACTATATTTTAACATCAAAATGAAAGGAAGTAGTTAACTTCCTTTCACATCCTTAAATTTACTACTTATCCCTACACCGAGTAGTAATAAGGTATAAAAGTTCATGTATGTAGATATATTTGTTATTATGTCATGATATTTATGGAGGTATGAGCCAATATGAAATATCATGAAAA